>Ga0116227_10010926_pt1 | contig 15552 bp, 16 predicted proteins | sample S1TSphgellanicum_FD_89693 | JGI IMG/M metagenome (GOLD analysis project Ga0116227, IMG submission 89693) | Host-associated microbial communities from peat moss isolated from Minnesota, USA - S1T2_Fb - Sphagnum magellanicum MG | ecosystem: Host-associated > Plants > Peat moss > Unclassified... | reverse complement strand
ATTACTTATTTAAGTAATTGATAATGAATACTGAATATTTGTAGTGTATAGTTTATAATTTAAATATATGTAAATTTCATCATTATTAATTAAATGATTATCTAATTATCTAGTACTTGAATTATTTAAAAATCTAAAAACTAAAAAAATAAGGCATGAAGAAAGTTTTGGAATTACAATTTAGTTTATAGGGAAGTTGGAATTTCAAAACTTATCCCATATTGTTTGTTCTTCATTGCTATTTTGAACACTATATAAACAAGAGGGGTGTGCCCATCCAATTTCACATTTAAAATTTTTTGCACATGGGATGAGCCAATCAAAAGGTTCAAGCGAAAACAAAAAACCAAATAATGTTCAATTTTAAAATACTTACCTCCCCAACCTACTTATATATTTAGCTAGGTAGGTACCTAGTTTGACTTACCCATCTAGGTTAGCTTATGTACCTACCTACCTAAGTACCTACCTATATGAGTAGGTATTTAGCTTAGGAAGGTAGAACCTACCTATTTATTTTTTTACCTAAATAGGTAGGTAGGTAGGTAAGGATTGTAGGCACCTATTCATGTACCTACCTAGGTACCTACCAACCTAATATTTATATATATATATATATATATAAATTCCACGTGGCATATTTACATTGGGCCACGTGTCATAATATAAGATCATCCAAGTATTTGAATTGAACGTCTTAGATTATTTCAAAATAATAATAATAATAATAATAATAATCATATTTAAAATAATCATATATTAAGACATGTGGCAACACATGATTTGGCTTTAATTGTGACCAAATTAGTTGCATCTTAGTCGCATGTGACAATACGTATACAATGGAGTCAAAGGATCAAATGTATTTGTTGACTTTTTTTTTCATACAATACTCTTTATCATTTGCGATTAATTTATCACATGCAACTTGTCTTAGGCGATTAAAAGGATTTTAGTTGCAAAATGTTTTTTGTGACTAAAATTTAATCACAAAGAATAGTTGAAAATACATGTTTTTCTTCTAGTGTTATTGGTTGTTGTCATGGGATGCATTTACCACCTCTAAATCTATTGCTTTTGAAACAGATTCCCCTTTCATAGCAAAAGCAAAAAGATACAAATTTGTTACTTAACATAATTCTCTAGACTTGCTACCACATTTTCATGATATTATGGAATGTACCAATATTATGAAATATATTTAAGACTTAAACATTAATAAAAAGAGAGAGACATAATACTTTGCCAAAAGAAAACTCCTATGGCAACAACACCTAATGTAATGTTGAACATAGGAAGTAGTTCACAATAATTTGAAAAAAAGTGGACACTTTAATGCTTACAAAACACTGTAAAAACTTATGGAGTTCAAACAGTAGTGAGTCACATAGATATTCAATGTTTATGGTAGTTACAAGCCATCATAATTGGTATGATATCAAAGATAAACAATAATATATCTATGCAATTTGTTGGAACCTTCAAGGCACAATTAATTCTAGCAAAGTGCAAAGATAATATGATAAGGATGGGTGTAGTCATGACTCATAACCATGTGAGTATGACTCACAAAGTATCAGATCATCACCTTCATTACGACTAACAAATTAGTGGCTACCATGATTGCCCACCGACTTGATTAGCTCCTAATGTTGGGTCGTAAATAAATATATAACAATTTGCTTAAAACTATGGCAACGATGTCATAATGTTGGTTAACATTCAAGACATGCAGTGAACCTAAGGGAACTTCTTGGTAGGTGAAATTCACCTACATCTATACTAAATACAACATGATGTTAATGCAAAAAAGATTGAATAATAACACCTTGCACCTTACTGACTATGTAGGTAATTAGGAGCAACAACACATTCATAAACCACAAATGCATCCCAATCATAAGGAACTATGAAAAAATCATATGAACAAATAGAAAAGTTAGGATGATAATAAGCTTTATTGATTTTTTTCCATGTTTCTAAAAGTTTTCTTGAACTTTGTCATTATTTTTCATCTATAACTAGAAGCATATTGGTTCAAAGTAAACAACAATTTGTTTTCAACTTGTAAGAAGTTCATGGTGATGAGTTTCATTCTAGTTTAAAGCTTGCCTTTTAATGTAGTTCAAATGAAGACTTAGGACACTATGGGTAGTTAGATGAAGTTCAAATGTGGGGGGAAGCTTAATTTTGTGATTTGCAAGTTGTATGAAGTTATGAAAATGGGGATTGAAATTTTGTGACAAATTTGAACTTCACACCCCACTTGATTTTCATTGAACAATTCTAATATATGTATAAACTTGGGAAAACCTAACATTGATTATTCACAAATTTTTAGTTGTAAAACCTTGAAAACCTATGAAACTAATTATTAACATACTTCTAACAACACACTGAAAATTGACCAAATTGATTAGACATTTAGCTTGAAGTTAAATTGTTGAAAATGTAACCAACAATGGTTACACACAAACCTAGGCCTTTTTTGGAGGAATAGAAGTTCCTATAACCTAAACAAAAGAATTGAACCTCAAGAAAAAAAACCCTAGACTAGAAGATTGAATAGAACAAATGTAGCAACGTTTCATACATAGAAACCTAGATGCTTTTTGTAGACCAATGCTCAACCCCTTCATTTTCTTCCTTTACATTTCCATCTTCTCCAAATCGCTTAAAAAATTTAGAGTGCTAATTGGTGTTGGTTTTTTTTTACAAATGTTGCCCAATTGATAGGTTTTTGAATTTTTTTTGTTACAATGTCCAACACAAACCCTTTCACAATAAGTTTTGATGAAGGCATTTCGGCCTTCCCATAACACAGTGGCCATAACTTCTCCACTTTCATTTTTATCTAGGGATTTCCAACACTTTGTGTATCGAAATCTTGAGTGCTGCCTTCCCAAACTCATCATGTGCAGCGTCTCAACGAACCTTGAGTCTAAGGGGATTTGTCCTATATGAACTCAAACCTATATCCATGAAGTATTGAAAATCCCATTGTAGCAGTGGCTTTGTTAGCCTTTCCATCTTCAATTCCAGATCTGATAAACTAAGCTTGGTGATCTTGAGATTTGCTCTTCATCTCTCTACCAAGCTTCAATCTCCAAAAGTTTTTTCACTCTTTGAACCCTTTTTTTCATAGTCATCATCCATAGTGCTCTTGGACCTCATGTTTGGATTTTGCTTAGAATTTACAGGCACAAAGAAAAAAAAGAAAAAAAAAAGTTATGAATGCAATAGGTTCAAAAAAAAAAGAAAAAAAAGACTTGATGCATGTTACAATGTTAATGTTATTGGAGCAAGGATTGAACTCAACTTGGAAGTGCATGGGAAGCATTAGACATAGGCGCTCCACATAAAACTAAAAATGTTTTCTTTTGACAAAGTACTTAGTTGCAAACAAATGCACAAGTTTTAAACCAAATGTTGATAGAACTTGATGAATTTTGAGTGCGAGGGTTGGATGGGGTTGGCAGGGTTTGACAATTTGTGAATGGGACCCGAGAGGATGGAAACCCTAGATGAATTTGTTTTTTCAAAGAGCCTAATTTCAAATGCATAAATGGACATTTGACACATGTTTAGTAATGAAAGTGGGAAAAAACTACTCCACAATCATCTTATCACAATTAGGCTAAATAAATTAAATGTGAAACATGTCAACTTCTAAGACAAATGCCATTATGAACTATGTGAGATTTCAAATTTGACAAACACATTATTGGAAAAGCCATTTAGTTAGCCTTATTAGAGAACCAAAACGTAATAATCATAGCTTGCAAGCCCAAATCTAGCCATAGATTCACATGAATGGATAGGATTACTCCTAGATCCCAAAGCCACTTTTTCATAAAGTTGTGCATTTTGTGTATCTTTAAGGTCCTTGATTTTAACACAAAGTGTGTCCAACGTACTATGGAAATACCCTTGTTTTCTATAGGTGCACATGTTACAGTTCTTTAATTTTGAAAAATATTTTTTCAACTGTATATGGTGAGGTGAAGTTGATTTCAACATCAAGTTCCATTATAATCATTCATGTTCCATACATAGAAGTTCAAGCACATCTTGAACTTATTCATAAGGCATTGACTAGTGGAACTAACTTTTGGACAATTTGGAGGTATACAAAATTTCCTTTTCTTTGTATCATTTTATCATCATGTATGTATAGAATTTATTCAAATTGTTCATACTTTTTTTCTCTATCTATGCTAATTCATTCATTATTGTATGTGTTGTTCATGTGCATATATTCAAACTGTTCATTATCATTTCTCCAAGCGCATCACCCTTTGAGATAGTTTATAAAAGGTGCCATTTTGCAAATTGAGGTTACAACCAAACTCCTTTGATTACTACTACAACATTTGCAAGGAAGTGCAAGACATATCATTGGAAATCTCCATCCAATGTACCATCACTAAAGCCAATAACAACGTCCACAACTATTTCCTCACAAGTTAATTTGTGGATTAAAGTAATTTCAAGTATAGAACCATTCAAATTCTATGAATACAAAACAAATTGTCTAGGATTTTCCCCAAAATATAGAGATGTCAAACATGACTTGGCTACTTCCCTTTGAGTTCCACAGGAGACATCATTGGTTCAAGTGTTGTTTAGGATGAAGACAATTTGAATGTTGGTAACATTGTTCAAGACAAAGTTGTTTGTGAATTCATAATTGAACAAGAAGTTACATATCTTATGAACATTAAGCTTTCTTGAAATTTGAATAATACGAAGGTCATACTATACGATATCATATAATTTTAATCAATTTATATCATATCATTTTGAATCCATTGATATCATATAATTTTTAGTTAGTTGACATCATGTAATTTTAGTGAGTTTTAATCATATAACTTTAGTTTAAAAACTACCATTTTAAGTCCTCATCTTCTATTGCAAATGTTCATTGATATTCCTCAATCCAATTTCATTTCAATTTTTTGGGGAAACATATTTTGACATTTGAATACCAATTTCCAATTCCACAATCAAAATTCATACATTTCATTTTTTTGCCATTATTTCAAAATGTGCATGCACATAAATAATATTTTCTGCTCAAATCCATTACATATCATTTGTTGGCTCACTTTGTAATTTTCAACTAGAGGAAAGAAGATTTGTCCATTTCTATGTATCTTTCTATGTTGGAAAAAGAAGCAAAAAAATAGCGTTGATTTAATGTGAATATAAGGATTTTCATTTAGAAATTGTCTTCTTTTGTTTTGTTGTGATTTCCCTCTTGACATTAATTTTGAAGACATAAAGACAAAGAGAGCAAATTTTGGAGAATGCAGGTTGGGAAGTAAATTTTTTTCCAAATTCAACGTTTGAGAAACTCAACATCACTATAAACTCATCATTTCAAAATTTGAATTTCTTAAAATTTCTTTAATGTCATTCTTTTGGCTCATTCATTCTTTCCTTCCTTTTATTCTTTCATCCATCCATTCAATCATTCCAAAATTTCAATCTTTTTGTTCATTCATTGTTTTGTTTTTTCATTCATTCCTTCATTTCATTCTTTTGATCATTCAGTCCTTTTGTCAAATTTTCTTTCCCATCGATTTGGATTCATTCCTTCAATTTCATTATTTTGCTTATTCATTCATTTGTTGAGTTAATTTCTTTTTTGCTTAGGGTTGATTGCAATATTTTTTTGGTTTTTTTAATATAGCACAAGTGCTATCATTGTGGCACTTTAGAGAATTCAAGTTTCCAATTAAGACAAACCTTCATCCAATTTGAATCTTGTTGAAGTGTTCACATTCAAAATATTCAAATATTAATAAGAAATATTCCAATTGTTCAAACTTTAATTTGATTTACAAATTTAATTCACAAAATTGAAAAAAAAGAAAGGATTTCCCAAACAATTAAAACATATACATGGAATTAAGGAGAAATATAGATGATATTTTATATGCAAACCAATTGATGCATGTCACTAATTATGTGTATAAGGTGGGTGATTCTTTATTTGATTCTATCTAGCTTTCATGTTACAATTTTCAAAGTCTTCCAATTCTTTACATATTAATATTATGACTTATCTTAAACATTGTTTACATTTATGCAAACACCTTTACCTATGTGATGTAGACAATTGGTATTAGATCCAGAATTCTTACATGATTTACATAATGGACAAGCTTCAATAGAAAAAAAATACCTTAGAAAAATGTCATAAATTGTAACTAATGGTGGCCTTTGGGGAAATTTTACAATAATCTTCTAAATATCCCAATATTTGCAAAGACCAACATATGTGTGGTCTATAACAAATGTTTGAATAATAATGAAATGTGGGAAAGAATATATGATTTAATACATTTAGCTTTTGGGAATCAATATTTTGAACCAATTCAAATAATAACTTCAGGTAATCTAGAAATAAAAATTTACAAATAGAAAGGGAAACACAAGAACAAACATCCTTCAAAGATTTAATTTTTCAAAAAAAGACTAATTGTGACAAGATTCCATTAGACTTATGGACATTATCAAAAACAAAAAGACAATTACAACAATTTAATCCTTTCAATCAAAATTCTCTTAATCCAAAAAAACAATGTTATAAAAGAAGCATATTTTTTTGGATTCAAGATTTGAAAATTCGATCATTATTGAAAATGATAATCCATTGTCAACTATTAAAGAAACCATAATTGCATTTCAAGCAAAACATCCAAACTTGGACTTGACATTTCAACAAACAAGTCGACATTTAACACAATTAAAAAAGAAAAAGATTTTTTAAAAAAACATCCACAACCAAAACCTTGGACATCTATTGAATGTATACTTGAAATTAAAAAAACAAAATTGACCTCACTTTAACAAATATTACCCAATTATTTTGTGAACAATACAATGATAAACACTTAACTTTAATTCAAGTACAATGACATTTGAAATATTTATGATAGAAGAAAAGATATGAAAAACATATTATAACTTCTAAAACCCCAAATATGAAAGAAAAAGAGAATTTTAATTTAAGAACAAAAGAACCAAATTTTCATAATCATAATCTTCCTATAAATTATAATTTAAAAGAAAAAATCATAGAAAAAAAAAAACCATAAATGCTTTAATAGATGAAATGTATGTAAATGAAAAAAAAATGATGGAAAAACTCAAAATTTACAAGATGAAAAAATTATTAAACTAGGAAAACTACAAGGATTAAAATAATTCCAATATTAAAATTGAACTATCAAAGTTAACAAATAAAAATCATGCTAGGTTAAATTGGATGAATTATATGGATGCACTTTTAAATTTTATGCAAGCCCATAGGGAAAACCAATCTCTACAAACCATAATTAAAAATTTTCAACATTTGGATTCTAATTTAGATATCAATGATAGTCAAATATTGCAACACATTCAAGCATTACAAAAGAAAACTCAAAATGTGAAAAAACAACTACAAAATTACTTTCACCAATCATTAGATTTTTAAATGATATAAAAGATACACCAAAATATTCATGTGTATATTGCAAAAGGTTATGATTTAGATGCCAATTAATAGAACTCATTCCCACTATTTTGAAAATAATACAAACCATTATTCCTCTTGACAAAACTTTACAAACTAATAACACGGTAGTTTGTAAAAGGTGTAAAGAATCAATCAATAATAGAAAAGTAAAAATGTTATTTTACTAAGAGAACACATTTTTAATGAAAATGTAATTCCTTTTGTTAAAATATTAAATAAATTAAAAGAACATCTAATAACACTTTGAATGGCATTCACATAGATTTTCCAATTAAATGATTGGGGCCAATATGGCATTCGAAGGAGTGTGATTAATGTTCCAACAAATCTTGACAAAATACAAACTATTTTACCTCGAGCTACAACTTGTGAATCAACAATGGCCATATGCATTAAAAGAAAATTAGAATTCAAGTCTCTATATTTGTCAAGTTATGTTAGACCTATATTTGTAATGAAAGCATTCCACAATCTTTGCAATACACCATTTTATAAAGAAGCTTGGAAACTATCATTAAAAAAAGATTGGGTAAAGTCATTTGAATAAAAAATGAGACAAAAAAGTGAAGCTATGGAAATCAATGATGATGATTTCAATGAAAATAATACAGATAACTTTGAAAAAGTAATTGAAAGTACACCAACAAATTCATTAATACAAAATTTCTTAGAAACTAAACAAATATTTGACCAAGAACATCAAAGTTTTATTTGTATAACTCCTGGTGAAGAATATCAACCATTAAGAATATTTTGAAATGTTAACTTTGAAGAATATAACTATCCCACTGTATTTTTTGGAGAAGCACATTTGTTTAAATTAGAAGCAAAACATTTTAATCAAAAAATTGCAAAAATAGAATTAACAAGTGTAGATATAAAATTTGCATATCGCATTGCAAATATTTTTTTCAAAGTCATCAAAATTTTAATTCACTTTGTTCTATCTTCATCTTGGGTTCATGTTTGTAAAGCATAATTGCGAGGTTGATTTCTCTATGTCAAAAATATTATTGACAAATTACCAAATTTGGATAATATACTGAAATATGAATTGGAGTATAAAGAACTTTGGAATATTCACATTCCACCAAATGATTTACATCATTTTAAAAAAGATCTATTTGCAATGATTCGTCAACTTGGACCTTCAATAATTTTTGTCATTTTCACAAGTGCAAAAAATAAATGGATAGATTTATAAAAAACATTTCATGAATTGAAAAAATCTCATTACAAAGATATAAAAGATATTAAATTTGAAGATGAAGACATATTTAAACTTGTTAGAGGAGATCATGTAACTTGTGCAAGAAATTACAATCACAAAATGAAATGTCTTTGTAAATTATTATCTTTAACAAACACATTGTTTGGACAAGTGGAAGATATTTTTTTTGTAACAAAATTCCAAGGTAGAAGAAGTGAACATGATCATGGACTCTTATGGATAAAAGATGCACCAAAATATGGGATCAATATAAATTATGAAATAGAATCATTTGTTGATATATACATAATTTGTGACAATTTTTTATTACCTAAAACTCTTCATGAAAGTCAATTTCATTGTCATAAATGAACCTACTGTAAAAAAAACCAACCAACATGTAGGTTTCATTTCCCATTGTTACCACCACAAATATTAAGTCCATTATTAAACCAAGATAAAAAAATTACAATTAAAAGCACAAATCCATTTTTACAAAATTAAATGAAATGGACATGGGACAAGAAATGTCATTTGATGATTTCTAAAAAAATTAGATATGGATGAAAAAAATTACATGTGAGCTTTGAGGTTTAAATTACAAAAGCCTATAATATTTTTAAAATGAAATCTGATGGACATACATACAAATTCATATGGAAAATTTGTTGGCAAACTTTGGCAAGCAAATATAAATGCACAATTCATATTAGATCCATATGCAATAGCAAGTTATTGTACATCTTATTTAATTAAAATAGATAAAAATGTTACACAAGAATTACAAACCATATTTCAAAAATGTAAAGAAGAAAAAATTGTAACATTTCAACGTATTCAACAAATGGGAAATGCTTTTTAATATGGCCAACAAATGTTTGCACAATTGGTTGTTTATTTAATACTCTCATTACCATTACATCACGGATCAAATATCATTCCAATTCATCTATACATCCCCAAAAGAAGAAAGAACTTTCATTTAAAAACCATTTCATGTGCTTTAAAAAGTTATCATTAATAGTTACAAACATTTAATGTCCATCAATTATTAATTGGTACATTAACATGCCTAATTCATTATACAACCTTTCACTTTTTGAATTAGTAGCAAATTATGATATTAGAAGTTTAAAAAAAAACAAAAAATCAAAAATTATTTGATGGGTTGGCTTCAATAAACATAAGGATCTTGATAACCATTATAAAAAACTATTATTCTTATTTTCACCATTTACAACAATTGCGATATCCCAAAAACAAACTTGTTCAACTTAGCATGATACTTATAAAATAAATGAAAAATTTATTAAAAAATTCAAAACAATTTTGTCATTGTATTCTATGCATCTATGTAAACAAATGATGCAAAAGTTGGTTGGAATGAAATATAAAATATAGCTAATAGATTGGTTCTAAAAAATAAAAGTAATTTTTGGATGGAAATATTTCCAAATTAGGATCACAATCAAGTAGACAATGATTCTTTCGAAAGAAATATAGATTTTTCACTAAACATTGTCAACCCAAATTTCCACAAGGTAGAAAAATAGGACATATCTTTAGAGGTTCATGTGAATCCAAAAACAAACAACAAAAACCAATTTTCAATTAATCCATTCAAACTAATGAAAGATGAAACTCATTCATACTCCACTCTTTCAAACATGGTTCATTCTTTAAATGAAGAACAATGTTCAATTTATGATCACATTATGTGTGGAAAATGAATAAATCCAAGTGACCCACTATCTATATTTTTTAACTGGTGGTGTAGGAACATGAAAAACCTATACCTTAATGGTAATTATTGAAGGTCTTCTTCATTTTTACCTCAAAGAAAATAAGGATTTAGATGCATAAAAAAAAACTATATTAAAAATGGCATACACGGGAAAAACAACATACAATATTGGTGGATCAACTATACATTCAACATTTCCATTCCATTGAACAAGTCAATCAATGATTCCAAATTTGGTGATGAAAGATGTGATCCTTTGATAAAACAATATGCACAAGTAAAATTATCAGTATTAGATGAAATTTCAATAATAGGTAGTCAAATGTTTTCATTCACTGATAAAAGATTACGAATAATGAAACATCAACACAATAGTTTTTTTTAGAAATTTACATGTTTTAATAACTAGAGATTTTTACCAAGTCCCACCAATTCGTGATTCATGGGTGTTTCATCCAATAAATGATGGAATTAGTTTTTTGGGGAGCAAGTTTTGGCAAGATAAAATCAAATGTTATGAGTTATGTCGAGTTATGTGACAACAAGATACACAATTCATTCAAATCCTTAATTGATTTAGAAAAGTGTTTCAAACACAATAAGATATTGATACCATAAACAAATTATGCTTAAAACTTGCACCATCAATTCCAAGATTTCCTCACCTCCTTTATATAAATAAACCAACTCAAGAACATACTAAAAAATTATTTGAACAAACAATTGGTCCAATTTATTGTTTCCAAGCAAAAGATATTAAACATGACATGTGTCCACCTTGTTTCACATTATCTAAAATAGATCCATCCAAAATTGGTGGATTGCATTATGAACTCCATTTGAAACCAAATTTGTTAATTGAATTGTGTGTAAGTAATTATTGCACCAATGATGGGCTTGTTAATGGTGCTGAAGGATATTTTAAAATTGCAACATAATCACATTCAACATACAAAACTTGGATTCATTTTTTAACCCCAAAATTGGACAACACACAAAATTAGAACTTATATGAAAATTATCCCACCATTCAAAAAGATTGGACGTGGGCATCATACCAAAAGTGCAAGAAATACAAAATTGGTCATAATTTCAATTATTTATTCACACATGTTCAATTTCCAATTCAACGAACAATGGCATGAACAAAACATCGTGCTCAAAGTTTATCAATGGACAACATAGCATTTGATCCTCATGGTGCACTTCTACACGGCTTAACACAATTTTATCTAATATACATACAAAAAAACCTTTATTTACTTCAACCAAAAAAATTCAATGTTGGTTTGATTGTAAAAGAAGTAACAAACAAACTTGAAATAAATGCAAAGTATAAATTATGTTTACAGATCTTGAAACAATTTGAACTTTTTATTTGATTATTCAATCCTTAAACACTAGATCTCTTAACCAACAACACTAAGATATAATAGCCGATCTTAATTTACAAGCATCACATATATTGTGCATTAATGAAACACAATAAAAAATATCGAAACCAAATGTATAATGATGTCAACAAATCCTAAATTTTCAATTTTGTCATGTTATGATGAACACGGTACTATTATGTTATATAATCCAAATAACACATTAGATACACATGAAATACATATTCAAAATAGAATTGAAATTATTGTAGAAACGTTCAAATTAACACTAGAAAAGCAATCCATGTTGTTGTTTATAAACCTCCACAACATGTATTGAAATTTTGCTTCAATTATTAAAAAAAAATTAGGTAAAAGCTCTACATTATTGCCTTACAATATTCATAGGCGATTTTAATGTGAACATGTTAGAAAACACTTTAGCATCAAAACAATTATAAAAATATATGCAACAACATAAGTTTGTTTTAAGTTTTTCAGAAAGCACAACAATTTACAAATCACAATTAGTTGTGGTGTTGTAGTGTGGTGTTAGTTCTCAAGGGGGGAAGCCTCCATTCATACGCTGGAATTTCTTTACACAATGGGGATTTCTTTACAGGTTTAGGGGGTAGGGGTCTAATTCTAGACAGAAGGAAATCCCAGTAAAAGATAACAAGGAAGAAAAGAACATAGGTACATCACATATTGATACACTATTTTGGATGTCGTAGAAACTACTAGAGGCCCACATACTGCGTGTGTGCTTGGTGTTAATGAATATTCTTACTCTAAGAGAGCAAGTTTCCATGGGACCAGCCTTTTAAAAGAAAATTGGCGAAATTAAAGATTAAATATTAGAAAATGAAGAGATTTTTGGAAGATTTCAATCACCAAAAGTGAGGGGAACAATAATTTATTTATTTATTTTCCCAGATTTCTAGATTTGGTTTTCAGCATGCAGCCAAAAATATGAAAAGATGGTTAAAGTTTATGCATACCAAAAATGATCTATAGCCAGATTTGGCTAAAAAAAAATTCCCAGAGAAAAACACTGCATGGAATGCTTCTTCATAGGTCTCTAAAATAAGACTGTTTTGACTCAACCTAAAAATATAGATACTACAGAAATCCATCCCACAAGGTCTTTGCCGTACTAATGGGTGACGCAAGAGTAACTGACATTAGATGATGTCACTGGACGGTGTGGATTTCTGGGGTAGTAGCCCACCTCGGCCCTGAGCATCATCTCTCCTTCCTCTGTGTAGCATGTTTGTTTGTTTGTTTGTTTGTTTGTTTTGTTTTGTTTTGTGGGGGTCATTTGTTTGATTGAATTCGATTGCGAAGACTAAAGAATTGCCACGTTTGTATGTTTGTGGGCCATGGAAATATGTTTGTGTACCTTACCCTAAGGTTAGTTTAGTCAAACTAGTGAAATGAAATTTTGTGAAAAAATGAACTTGACATGTTGAAAATCATCATAATTCTAGTAAGCTGCACTCTGAATAATTTCATTGCTCATATCACAATATTATAGTAGACGAGGGAAAGTTATATAATTTTAAAATTAAAACGAATTAATTTTTTCAAAATAAATAATTGTTCATTTCTCAATGTGGAAACTGACCCTAGGCTACGATACTCACACTCATCAGTTTGGTTCCATTTCTCTGCTTAATTTATTAGTTTCAAGTTGAAAACCCTAGGGACACTAATTCTTGGTGTGAAGGCAGTCATAACTCATACTGTACATTTTGTTGGGTTTTGGAAGGTTTTTTGTTTTTTTCCCAATTGCTGGGTAAGCCCTTGAGAACCCTAGGTGGACCACCCTCACCTCCCCCCACCCCTCCCCAATGGAACTTCCGTGCCACGCGAGGCTTAAGCTGATGCATAACGATACAAAAAACTGAAGTTGCATGCATGACTTGTGTGATTCCTCTGCCGTATTGTCTTTCAAAAACAAAGAGAATTGAAAATGATTTTTTCCCACTAAAATTCTCCAGGATAGCTTCTTCAGGGTCTTCTTTTATTTTTATTTTTTATTTTTTTCAAATTTTTTGGTGTAACCACACTGGCGATCATCCACACGAGGAATATGGCCAATTTTGGCTGGAGGAGGAAAGTAGAAATTGAATCCTCCAAAACTTCACCCAAAAAAACCAAAAAAATGTTCTTCAACTCTTGAGTCCATTGGTCAAGAATTGTACACAACAAAACTACTTAACCATTCTTAGTTAAATATGTGGTTAATTGTGTAATGGCTTGTGCTCACAAGTTCTTGATTTTAGGTAAGTCCAAGTTATAGCTCATGTTCTTTTGTATTTGGACTTGAGGTTTAACATTTTGCTTAGAACTGAACTAGGCAATCAACTTCAAAAAATACTTTTGAAATGAGAGAATTATTATCAACTTAAAATTAGTTTTCAAAATTTTGATACCTTGACTGATTATTTTTTATGAATTTGTTTTTCAGAAGACCAGTTCCATTCTTAAAATGTTATCTGAAAACTGCCGAAGACTGGTTCATAGTCCTCAAAATTGAAGGCAAATGAAATCTACGTCATTCCATAGTTTCTTTCTTACAATCAAGTTCCCCAAATCCTCACAATGTTAATCCCTGTTTGGCTGAAATTCATAATTTTGTTCCAAAGCTTATTACTATTCCTCCAAATATGTTACAAAACCCTAATCTCTTCCCTCCTTTATACATGCTTTCAAACCCTAATGAAGAAGCTAGTAATCCTCCTCGAACCTAACTTTTCGAAAAGAAAAAACACATTGACCTACTATCCCCCAAATTTATACTACCTATTTAGCAAGTTCAAAACCACCATCTCCATATTGTCCATCCTACTAAGAAAGCTGGCAAGTTCAACCCTAACCCTAATCTCTCCAAAGTGCAAAAAGAGAACCCCTCCATCACATAATATTTAGCACTTTAAAAACCCTAATCTGGCTTCTTTCTCCATCCATTGTATCATAATTTATTTAAAAAACCTGTTATCATCAATCCTAACCTTTAGGAAAGGAAAGATTTAAACCCCTTACTCTCTGGACCCAGTTTTATAGAGAGAATTATTTATATGTTATATTCAAATACCTAATTATGTGTGTGTGGGTGTGATGGTGTGTTTTTTCAATCTTGTGATGTTGCTAAAGTGGCAATTTTTGTATAATGAAGATAGAAAATCTTAATCACCCTTTCATATTTGTAGGCAAATGTGGCAATTTCAGAATATAAGACTTTTTTTTTTGGTTGATTAAAGAAAAGGAGGAATTTGTGACAGAATATTCCTTTTTTCTGAAATAATTTTGGAAAAATGGCTAAAACTCGTCGCCAAAAAAAAAAAAACAAAACACTAAAGGTCATAACTCCTGAATCATTAGGCTTTAGAGAGGAGAAGCTATGAGTAGGGAGAAAGAACCAGGTAAGTACTACCTAGTAGGCAATTAGTAGGTACCTAAGCAGCACCTACAGCTAGCTAGTGGAGGGCAGGCACGCAGGCCGGCAGGCAGGCAGGCCTCGTGCCTGGCGCACGGCCGTACGTAGTACGTGGCAGTGAAAGCATGGAGGAACGTGGAGGCTCATTCATCCATGCTCATCCAGCGGATGATGATGACGACGACGATGATAGGGTGGGGGGGGGGGGCGTGTGGGGCTATTGGGGGCAACGGTTGTCGTCGCCGTTGCTGT
>Ga0116227_10010925_pt1 | contig 15552 bp, 14 predicted proteins | sample S1TSphgellanicum_FD_89693 | JGI IMG/M metagenome (GOLD analysis project Ga0116227, IMG submission 89693) | Host-associated microbial communities from peat moss isolated from Minnesota, USA - S1T2_Fb - Sphagnum magellanicum MG | ecosystem: Host-associated > Plants > Peat moss > Unclassified... | reverse complement strand
TGCGCCTTCCAGGTGGTGATCTGGTTCGGGTGAACATCATACATCTGCGCCAATTCAGCCAGAGTCTTCTCGCCCTTCAGGGCAGCCAACGCCACTTTGGCCTTGAAAGCCGGGGCATGGTTACGGCGGGTACGCTTCGTCATAATCTCTCCTGTTCCGCGGCATAATCGCCGAGTTCAGGCAGAAATTCCACTTATCCCAGTGTTCGAATTTGGCCAGCCACCTCTTTCCATAAAAATGCTATACATGCTGTTCGGCATGAGAATCGAACCAAGCAAAGCAATCCGGAAGTATCCCGAAGATGCGGAAGAACAGATGCTGGTTTCTCCGGAAGATATTCTTGCGGTGCATAAAAATAACGTGAAGGATTATGCGCTATATTCGCCGGCACCATCTTCTCAAGGCTGACCTAGAACTTCGCGAGATTAGCCGCGTCTCGGATTTTGACCATGGGCTGAAAAAGAATAATTTTGAACCGTCCGTCGACCGAGACGGCAATCCCCCTGCTCATGCTGTATATCTGCCACGTGGCGTCAACCTCATTCAGAAGGAACGGGGCTGATTGGCATTACCTATTGCGCAATCATTGACGACTAGGCTAACAGGTTTAGCTGGTGCACGGAGCGATTTCGTAGAGGTCAAAAGATGGCGCGGTTCTCAGGGTATGTTTTGGACGCTCTCAGCATCGAGCCTTACTAAAAGTAAACATCCGATGAAAAACCAAGGATGCAAAACGGCGACACCGGAACGCCTCACCGAAATCGACGGGCTTCGAGGCTGGGCGGCACTTTCGGTCGTGATTTTTCATGCTTTTTACGTGACATTCAGTTCTGTTCATTCTGGATGGCCACCTTCAGCGTTTATGCCGTTGATCGACGGCACCCTCGATGTTTGCATTTTCTTTATCCTGTCAGGTGATGCGCTCTCAACCGGCTACATATCAGGAGGCAGCCGCCTGACACTCAACCGTATGATTGCGAAACGCTATTTCCGGCTTAGTATTCCGATTCTGCTGACGGTTATTCCAACGTGGGCGCTCATGTTGTCCGGGCTAATCTACAGCCCGAAGGCATTCAACATTAACAACTGGTTGGGATATTTCCTTGATTTTAGACCGAGCTTTTGGGACGCAGTTAAGTTTTCTCTTGCTGGCGTTTATGGCTGGATACCGGCGCAAAATTATAATGATTTTTTATGGACGATGCCGATCGAGCTATATGGTTCACTAATGATATTTCTGTATCTATCAGTCATTCATCACTTACGAACTCCGCTCATCGTGACGCTATTTTTTATTCTCTGCACCAGTATATTTAGCCGATATTTCGAACTTTTCTTCGTCGGCGTATTCCTGGCACAGTTGAGAGCACTCGGAATTCTCGGCCGTATCCGACGCTCTATATACGCCTGGGTCGGTGGATTATTCTTACTTTTGGTTACATATTCTCTTGAAGTAATCTCCTATTCTGTTTTGCCGGGCAAGTCATTTATACCATTGCAGTTAGATACACACCTATATCCATTGGTCGCCACCATGTTCGTCGTCGGCAGCTATATTAGCCTTCCTGTCCTGGCGTTTTTTCGATGCCGAGTATCCGCTTTTTTAGGGCGGGTGTCCTTCGGGATTTACCTGATCCAATTTCCGATGCTTTGTTCGTTTGAGTGCTTCATGATCGTAACGCGTCCAAGCCAGCTTGGGTGGTCACTGTCGTTCGCCCTCGAGGTCGCAGGTGCAACCGTACTGCTCACAGTCGGGATTGCGACCGTATTCAGTCGTATCGATAATTATCTGTTGCGGCGGGTCGACATTCTAATCGGAAAGCAAGTACAGCAAACGTAAAGCGGAAAAGCGGCGTCGATTTTAGGATCTTTGGCAGTCTTCTCCTTTGCCGGATGCGATGATTGTATTGCTTGCTAAAACGTGTCGCTCATCCACTCAGCCCTACCGGACGACAATTCGGCGGTATCCGCCGAGGGACCCACATAGTGATGATCTCTCCATCCGGCAGTCCCCAATCCGGTCCCGGCATAAACCCAGCCTTTTGCGCGGCCTGCACCATCATCGGGCGGATCACCGGCGGGTTGAAGTCCCCCGGCACCTGGAGGCTGGAGAGCAGCAGCGCGCAGACCCCAGGCCCCTGCGCGACCAGCCAGGTTTGATAACCTGCCACGGAATCGCCGGTCACCTGCGGATCGATCTGCGATATAGCAAAGGCACGTCCGTAGGTGCGGACCAGATCGAGTTGAAGGGTATTGACATTGTACAAATTATTGCGAAATCCCAACGAAATTATGGCGCCTGGTCCAAACCGGCGCATGATGAGGTTCGCGGTGTCGGCACTTGCCGCCATCCACACCTTACCATCCGCCGGCGAGACCGGCTCATTACGAAGCAGAGATGACAGCCCACCATCCGATTCATATATCTGGATTGCGCCCTTGCCATCCCAAACCGTGTCGTCGATCAGCCCCAATGCGGCGAAAGAGACTTGGTCCGCGATTGGCCACGTCAGATTCAAGTATGGGAGCGTATTACCGATCGCAAACAACGCCACGGCCGCACTGAATATCCCGCGTGCGGCGCGCGTTTCCAGGTGGTAATAGGGAAGGTAAAGCAGGAGGATGAACGCTGCCGGAATCAGCGGCGCAAAAAAGGCAGAGCCCTTGTTCGGTGTGGAGTTGATGGCCATGAACCCCATCACGACAAACACCAGAAGCGGTGTAAGGCTCGACCGCAGCGTCCTAGCCAAGCATTGAGGCCAGCTCAGGCGCAGCAGGGCCTGCAAGCCAAATAGAACACTGATAAAGACGCCGACGCAGAGCAGAAGAAAGTCCGGGAGATAAATGTTGGTGTTGATCAACCACCTTATCGTGGTGCCCCACCCGTTGAAGAAATTCTGTTTCGGCCCGTATTCCAGCGATTGCGTCCCGTAAGCATAGCTGCTCAGGTAATCCCACACAAAAGTAAAGTTCGGCAGCAGCCATATGCCAACAATCACCACCGCCAGAAGTCCCGCTCCACACAGAGTGAGAAACCGCGCCAGCCGCCGCTCCGGTACCGCCAGCACATAGATCAACACGCCAAGCCCCAGGCCCGGCAAAAACCCGAGCGTCATCGTCCGCGCCAGCGGCATCAGCCCAACGCAGACGCCAAATACCGCCGCCCAGTCCAGCCGGGCGAAGCGCTCAGAGCGCACCATCGCCACCAAAGCAAGAGTCGCAAAAAACGTCGCGGACATTGAAAAATGATACGACCTTGAGTACACCACGATGACCGGGCATGAAGCGACCAGCAGTGCTGCCAGCACGCCTACCACCGGGATGTCCAGTGCCGCCCCCAACCAAAAAGTCACGACGATGCAGGCCGCGCCAAAAAACAACGGAATGAGGAATCCGGCGATCACGTGCGGCCCAGTCAGGCAGAATAACAGCGATGCAAGCGCCCCGGTTAGTGGCGCTTGCGCGCCCGGCGCGTCGACCGCGCGCCACCAGCCTGCCACGCCCCCGTGTACCAGGTTGTTGTAATCGTTAAAGGCGATGCTCAAATAACCGGCCTCGTCGATATCAAGCGGTTGGCCATACCGGAACAGCCAGATCCACCTGAGACCGATGACAAAAAACAACAGCGTCACACAGCAGGCAGCCAGAAAACATGAGGAAAAACGCCGGCCAAGCGCCAGCCGTGATTGGCCATTCTTAAGCAGCATAAAGGAAACCATTCAAACGATATTAAAAAGCCACCAGCGCGCCGCGTTTTGAGGCCCTAAAGCTGCGATCATCGACCGCACCGTCTCGCCGAAAAATTCCGAACACTACCGCTCATGGAATCATTTCATGCAAATGGCAATCCTGGTGCGGCCTGAGGCAAAGCGATCGTTTCTTTGAGAAGCGCAGGCATCTTCAGTACCTTAAACAACGCAATCGCCGCATCCAAACCGCCAAAAAGCAGGACCAAATTCCGCTCCGCCAGGAAATAAGCGCCTGTGGGACCATCCGAAACGAGGTCTCCCCATACGGGCAAAAGCGCCTGAGACAATAATGCCGCCACAACGACCGCCCATACCGGCCGGCGAACAACGCTGTGCGGAGACGACGCCGCAACAGCGCCTAGCCCGATCAGCCAAATGAGATATTGCGGACTTAGAACCGGGCTGACAACCACATAGAGCAAAATCGCGGTAAAGGCAGCGTCACGGCCAATCGCGGATTTGATTTCCGGTTTTGCCGCTGCTGATCGCCTTGTCCAAAGAAACCACCAGATGGCGCATGCACACCCAAGGACCAGCATCGTGACGTGCAAAAATTCCGCAACTCTGGCTGGCCATATACCAACAATTTCCAAAGATCCGTGCCCCGCCGCCCAGGTCACGTGGTATCCCGAAACGGCTTGCAAAACATACCAGGGGGTAGCGGCAACAGCTTCAATTTCCAGACCTCTACCAATTTGGTTCTGCAGAAAGCTCAAAGAGCCGGAGCACCAGTATTGGGTCCCGGCCGCGATGAGCAGGAACGTCAGCACAGACGTGAAGATAATAATTTTTGCGTCTCTTTTCTCTGAAGCGGCAAGAAAGACGACGGCGGGCCATGCCTTTACGGCTGTTCCCAAACCCATGATGACGCCAAATATCTCATTCTTCCACCTAAGCTCAGGAAGCGTAAGGGAAATCACCGCGAATGCTGTTGGAATCGTATCAAACCGAAGCAGAGGCAATTTGCCCAAAGCCGGAAGCACGAGCACCCAAACCCAGGAGCCCGCAAACTTATTGTTTCGCCACCCGAGAGAAAGAAGGGCTAATGTTATAAGCAGGTCCGTCGCCAAAAGCATCCCAATGAAGCTGGGAAATACTGGCCACGGAAACGCCAGGGGTAGTAAAAACACATAAATCGCACCGGGAGGATACTGCCAAGCATCCTCAACCGGGGCTTGATGGGTCTGGACTACATCGTGCGCCCAACGAACAAAAACGTTCAAATCTTCGTAGCTGATTTGTCCATGAACCTGAAAATAAAACTGATCAATCGTCAGCGTCCTAGTGATAATCCAGGCCAGAAGACACAAAACAACCTGAAACATCTTCTTGCGCACAACCCTGATCCTCTGAAACTACGTTCGGCACGTCGTGGAAGAACGGCCAATCCGCTCCGCGTCGAGGCCGAAATATCGGAATTCCATATCTGGTGCAAATTTGGGATCCCGGCAACGCATCCCTACTTGACACGGTTAATCATTATTTGACATGATCTTATATGTGTTCGCCTATAGCGGCGCGCAACGAAGGGCGAGATGGTTTCCGATCAGCAGAGTGCGGCAATTCTGCCTGCCCATGACTATACCCCGCTTGGTCTAGAAATAACGCTCCCGGATTCGGCTGACCGAGCATTTCGGCCGAAGACCGGTGGACTGCGGCGGTGATGCGCGCCCAGGCTATTGAGGATGAGTTGATCACGGCAAACGCTGAGCGCGACGCGGCAATCACTGCCCTGAATGCCGCCATAGTCGAACGCGATGCCGCCATGATCGCCCGGGATGCCGCCAACGCCGCGCGAGACATCGCACTGGCCAGACGGGACTTGGCCATTGCCGACCGTGATGCCGCCAGGGCTGCGCGAAACCTGGCCAATGCCGAAGCGGCGGAACTGCAAGTCAACGCGGCCGTCTTAAGATTTGCAATTTGGTTCGCGCAAAAGCGCGTTTTGTTCGGTCTTCTGCGGCGCACGGCGGCCGGTCGGGCCGAAGCAATACATGCCGGCGCCACCGCGTCGGGCAGCCTATCATTTCTTAGCCAGAAAATGATCACTGATCTTTGCCAAACACGCGTGCTGCTAGGGCTACTCCGCCGGCCTGAAGCGTTCTGCCATGCGTTGATTACCGCAGGTTTACCTGAAGCGGCGCGGTTGCATATCCGCCAAATCGAAAGCGGCCACCGCAATGCCGCACGTTTCGACGCGTCTCGCGAAAATGTAATTCTTGTGGTTCATGAGACCTCGCGTACCGGTGCGCCCATTCTTGGTTGGAACATCGCGCGGCTCCTTGCGGCGCGGTATAACTTATTCATCGTTTGCATCGGCGGTGGCGCGTTGACACCGGAATTCCAGGAACTGGCCGCGGAAACTTACGGCCCCTTTCCGGGAGCGGGGGCCAGTCTAGGCATCATTGATAAAGCGCTTGATTCTATGTTTGAAAACCGAAGCTTCCGCTACGCGGTTATAAACAGCACTGAATCCCGCGTTATGGTCGAGGTTTGTGCCCACCGCGTGGTTCCGGCTGTCTTTTTGGTCCATGAATTCGCGACATATGTTCACTCGCGGGCTGATTTGCGGCGCGCGTTTGACCGCGCCGCGGAGATTGTATTTCCGGCACAACTTGTCATGAAATCCGCGGCGGAAGTTTATCCATCGCTGCACCAGAAGAATGTGAGCATTCTGCCTCAAGGCATGTCGGAAATTCCCCGTTCCGGTGGAAATGACGAGTCGTCCGAGGGCATAGCGGATCAACTTAGCGCGTTGACCAAGCAACGCGCGCAAGGCGCTTTTATCGTGGTCGGCGCCGGAACGGTCTCTCTGCGCAAGGGCGTCGATTTGTTTATTGCGGCGGCTGCGGCCGTTCGGCGCGCCAATCTTCATCGCCCGCTGCAATTCGTGTGGGTTGGTCACGGCTACGCGCCGGCCAAGGATATGGGCTACTCAATCTATTTGAAGGAGCAGATTGAACGTGCCGGTCTCACGGCGGAGGTCACGTTTCTCGGCGAGGTTTCAGACATGGAGCCGGTATACGCGCTTGCCAACGCCTTCTTTCTTTCATCCAGGCTCGATCCTTTGCCGAACGTGTCGATTGACGCCGCAATGCGCGGCCTCCCAATCGTCTGCTTCGCAGATGCGAGCGGCATTGCCGAGTTGCTCCTGAGCGACCCGGAAACCAAAGCTTGTGTCGTTGCGCATCTCGATGTTGAAGCCGCGGCGCAGTATATATGCCGCCTGGCATCGGACGGGGCCGCCGCAACCGAAATCGCCGCCGCGACGGCGCGGCTTGCGCAAAAGACTTTTAACATGGAGCGGTATGTCGAGCAGATTGATACGCTCGGCCGCCGGCATGGCCAGGCGGACTTAGAAATTTCACCTGAGGCACGCAAAAAGGTTGCGTAGCCACGGCATCAGCACGTGACGAAGTCGCACCTTATTATTGGTGGTGCCGGCTTTATAGGCCGGCATGTTGCCATGCAACTTGCCCGGCGCGGCGACAAGGTATTGCTCGCCGGCCGCAATCCGCCGGCAGCCCAAATGCCGGCCGAACTCACCGGGCAAATCGGCTTCGAACCGATCGACCTTGGCGCCGCCGATTGGGACCGGCTGGTTGCCAATGCGGATGTGGTGCATCACTACGCCTGGGGTTCGCTGCCGGCGAGCGCGAATGCAAATCCGGGCGATGATCTGGCGGGCAATGTCGGTCCGCTTATCGCCATGTTAGAGGCATTGCACCGGCGCGGGGATGGACGCGTTATATTCTCCTCATCCGGCGGTACCGTCTATGGCCGTCCGCAACAGCTTCCGGTACCCGAAGACCACGTTCTGGCGCCAATAAATGCCTATGGCGCCGGCAAGGCAACCGCGGAGATTTACCTAAGCCTGTTCCGCAGCATGCATGGCATGGATTGCCGCATAGCCCGCATCTCAAATCCTTTCGGGGCGGGGCAAAATATATCGCGCGGGCAAGGTGCTGCAACCACCTTCATACATCATGCCATGGCCGACGAGCCCATCACCATTTGGGGCAGCGGCACCGTGGTGCGTGATTACATTCACATCACTGACACCGCGCAATGCCTCGCCATTTTGGCCAATGCCCCAAAGCACGCCGAACATATCTTTAATATTGGCAGCGGCGTCGGCATCAGCCTGAACGACATCGTGGCTGGGCTTGAAGCGTGCCTTGGACGGGAATTGAAGGTCAAGCGCACCGAGCCTCGCCCCATCGATGTACCAGTCAGCGTGCTGAGCATAGACCGTGCTCGCGAAATCCTTGGCTGGGCGCCTTCCTTGTCATTCGCCGAGGGTCTTTTGAGAACGCTGCGAGATCTAAGTCTTAAAACCCAATTCTCAACCTAACCTGAAATTTCGGCTGCTGGTTCCGCCTGCACTTACGGTGATACTGCCTGTGCGATCGGCGCCATGGCCGACTGAATTCCCACAGCAAAACGCCCGGAAACGCGAATGGCGCGCTTCTCAACGGCAAGAGTAAAGAAATGTGCACATAGAAGGGCGACCGAAACGAAAATTGTAAGCGCCAGGATCGCACAAAGTTTGTGTGGCACGCCCATTGCATTCGCCGCCAAAAATGCATGGCACCCCAACGTCATCAGAATTGGGATATGAATAAGATAGAGCGGGAAGGAAATGGACCCCAGCCACTGGCAGATTGGTGATTTAAGTACCCCCTGCAACAATGGTGACAATTGCAGGCCAACCAAAATCATAATGGCACCGATCGTGTGCCAGAACCAGGCGCCGGTGACAGGAAATGGCATCCAGGCGAGCGCGCCTGGATCCGGAAACACAAGAAAAATCGGCCACTTGGCCAGACTCACAGGCATGGTACCCAAAAACAGGCCAATGACACAAATGGCCAGTGGCAGGGCGGGTCTATTCCGATATGGACGCCAGTCACTCGCCAACACTTGGCGGCACAATGCCCCTGCGGCAAAGAGACCCAAATATGATTCAGCAAATATGCCATATAGCATTGAAAACACGGCAGCATATATCAGTCTTCGCGCATCGTTCGCGTCAGCGACTCTCTTCACTGCAAAGCAGATCAGCAAAATCCCAACGGACCCGATAAACTCTAACCGCATGGTCCACAGTGAGCTGTCATAGGTTTTGGATATGTTCGAGGCGTGAAAGAATGTGTCCCACGAACCTTCTTGGAATGCGTTAATGAACGAGGCTGATTGGTGGTATTGTCCCCCAAGCCACCAGGTTGAGCGGGTGATTATGGAAACCTGGTGGTTGGCCATCCATCCGCAACTGAGCAGTAGGCAAGCAAACAGGCAAGCACACGTCGTAGGAATTGCGAGCCGCACATAGCGTTTTGCGAGGAGCGGCACGAAACCCAACGGGGTCGTGTCAAACACACCTATAAGTACGAAGCCGCTCATCGCGAAAAATAGGCATACTGAAAGATTTCCTGCCACCGGGATCAGAAATGGTGCCCCCGACAGCCAGATATCCCAAGATGTAACACTGTTCTCTTGGGCTCCCGTTGCAAGCGCGGAATCGAAAGCGAGCAATCCATGGGATATAATCACTACGAAAGCGGCTATGCCGCGAAGCCCATCCAAGTGCACAAATCGCTGCGTCATATTCTCGTCAAATAGGTTAAGCCGCCCGATCGCATTTGGAAAGTATTCTAAAAACCTATAATAGCGCCTGAGCCGCTCGACGTCTATCTTGGGCCATTATGGACTTCGACGAAATCGGTTTTTGAGCGGATCACATCTACCGATGTCGCCGATCTTTTCCTCGACCGGCGCGTTGGCCAGCTCAATTGCCGCGCGCGGTGACAGGCCGTTGCGAATAATGTCTCTTGAAAAAACCTCTTGCAGACGGGGCGGGCCATACGTTGTTCGTTGTCTTGTTCATCTGTATTTTTTTGTTGGGTCTCCACACAGCCATAGCGCCCCGTGACGTGGGATGGTAAGACTTTATGCAACGTGACGTTGGGAAATTGAGGTTTTTGTGAACAAAATTAATGAGGCGCCTCCAAATTCAAAAAAACGTTGGTATTTCAAGCCCATACCGTGGCAATTTCACCCTGCCTTCGTCTCGTCGAGCGGTTAAAACTCGCCTAAGCCAAGCGGACACCAACCTAAGCCGATAATCGCTGAAATGATCCCCTAAGGGCAAGAAAATGGATCTAAAGAGTAAATTTGGTGGAGCACAACGATGGCATTGGCTAGAAATGCCCAAGATAACTGACGTTCGAGGTAACCTAAGTGTTGTTGAGGGCAATACTCACGTCCCGTTCAAGATTGAACGGGTTTATTACATTTATGACGTTCCTAGCGGGTCTATTCGCGCCGGCCACGCGCATAAGGCTTTGTGGCAACTATTTCTAGCTCTGTCTGGTAGCTTTACCCTTCACTTGGAAGATGGCCTTAATAAGGAGTCACTTACCCTCAATCGTCCTCATAGAGGATTGCTTGTCGAGCCGGGTGTCTGGCGGGTGATCGACGACTTCTCCGGCGGGGGCGTATGTTTGGTTCTGGCGTCAATGCCATACGACGCAGCAGATTACATTCGATCTTATGAGGAATTCGTTTGGTATGCCAAAGGAATGAATGGTGTGTCTTGATTAAAATGTCGATTGTCTTCTTTTATCGTCGACGTGCCGCTTTCGAACTGAGGTCAGAACTTGAGCAGTGGGTGTCCGAAAGGCATGGTCCGCCCTTCCTTTCAGTGCGCACTCTACTCGAAAATTGAGGAATTCAAGGCTGCAGGCCACGTGAGATTGTTATGTCTCTTCGGGTTCACTTTGGCATGGTCTTGGCGTCTCTTGAACAGAACGAGGATGATTGCTGTCCCAAAATGTATTTCGTACATCTAGTTCATGAAATTATAGGGTCACTCAACCATGGATGATATTCCGTTCTTCGACCTCCAAGCGCAGCATGGCGCGATTTCGTCTGAAATAAGAGAGGCAATTGACTCTGTCATAACAGAATCTCATCTTGTCCTCGGGCCGCAGTTGGAAGCGTTTGAGGAAGAGTTTGCGGCTTACTGCGGCGCTCGCCACTGTATAGGTGTCGGTAGCGGGCTTGACGCGCTGGTGCTCATACTTCGTGCGCTTGATATCGGGCCGGGTGATGAGGTCATCGTTCCAGCGCATACATTTATCGCCACCTGGCTTGCGGTACCGCAGGTTGGCGCTACCCCCGTCGGGGTCGACGTAGCGGCGGATTTCCTGCTCAATGCCACATTACTGGAAGCAGCCATCACACCGCGCACGCGCGCGATCATCCCCGTGCATCTCTATGGTCAAATCGCCGATATGCAGGCGATTAACGAGATCGCAAACCGCCATGGCCTTGCCGTGATTGAAGATGCGGCTCAGGCGCATGGCGCGTTGCTCTGCGGCCAGCCGGCCGGCTCGCTCGGCATTGCCGCCGCTTTCAGCTTCTATCCTACCAAGAATCTCGGCGCGCTCGGAGACGGCGGCGCCGTTACCACGAATGATTCCGCCCTCGCCGCCCGTATCAGGCGGCTGCGAAATTATGGGGCGGACGTCAAATACATTCACGTCGAACAAGGCATGAATTCACGGCTTGATGAGCTGCAGGCCGCAGTGCTCCGAATAAAATTGCGCCATCTCTCCAACGGCAATGCAGCCCGAAATTCGTTGGCGCAGGCATACCGGGCGGCGCTGCATGGTTCACCCGTCATTGCGCCTGGCATTTCACCTCAATGTCAGCATGTATGGCATCTTTTCGTTATTCGCGCCGCCGCGCGGGACGCTCTGGCATCCCACCTCCGTCAGCAGGGTATCGGTACCTTAATCCATTATCCAATCCCGCCTCATCGGCAGCAGGCTCTCGCGCATTTAGGGTATCGTGCAGGGTCGTTTCCTATCTCCGAACGCATCGCCGCCGAAGCGCTCAGCCTGCCGCTCTGGCCGGAAATGGACCACGGGATCGTACAGCGAGTCGCAAAATCGATCGCCTCATTTACCAGCGAGAACGCTGAATGATCGTCGGCCAAGGCAGCTTCGTCTCGCCAGATTTCGACATCGCCGAGGATGTTGAAATTGGCGCCGGCGCGCAACTTTCGGGAAGCGGTACTATCGGTTCCGGCGTCAGGATCGGCCATGGCGTTGTCATCGAAGGCGAGGCCCATATAGGGCCGGGCAGCCTCATCAGCCACCATGCCCTGATCACCGGCCGCGTTCGCATGGGTGAGAACAACCAGGTCGGCCACGGGGCCACCATTGGCGGCGGTCCCGAGCATCCGGATCATCCGCATAGCGATGGCTGGGTCCAAATCGGTGATCGAAACGTCTTCCGGGAACGCTGTACCGTCAATATGCCGACGACTGAGCCGCTGACCCAGATAGGCAATGATAACTACTTCATGCACGGCGTGCACGTTGCCCATGATTGCCGTGTGAGTAATAATGTTAAATTTGCACCGTTGATCACGCTTGCCGGACATGTCGAGATCGACGATTATGCTTATCTAGGTTTGCATTGTGCGGTCCACCAGCGCCTCCATATCGGCACGCTCTGCATGATCGGCATGATGTGCGGGGTGAGGAAAAACGTGCCGCCCTTCGCAACCTTAGTTCCCGTTGGGTTTCGAAGCCTAAACCTCAAAGGCCTTCAGCTCCGTGGCTATGCCGAGGAGGAGATAGCCCAAATCGTGGCATATTACGGATTCCCTCCAATCTCCGCCCAGCCAGCCAGTGCAGACTCAGAATGTGTTTCCAAAATTCGGCGCTTCTTAGTAAAGCATGGCGTAGAATTGACATATCTGCCCCCATCTATGAGCCGATAGGCCACCGTAGTAAGATGGGCTGGCCAAATTGGAACTCTTGCATAAGTTCCTCTGGAAAACGCTTTCCGACGTGCAACGTGTGCTACACTACCATCGACTCGGCGGAGTTTCTCGGCCGGGGCCATATTGAGTCTGATCGAAAACCTAACTAACAGCCGGGTGGGCTACCTGGAGAGAAGATGAATATAATGAGCGCGAAAGCCAGTTATGCTGTCGGTGACAAGACCGATACTTCTACAAATCAGCTAGACGCCATTTTAGAGGCTGTCTTATACCGTGGTTTCGCCGGGGTAAGTGCGTGACGTCGCAAGTCCACGTCCGCAGCGTCAGGCAATTCTGCGAGCATGTGCGTAAGGTAGCCGAAGAGGGAGATCTGGCTGAAGCACTCGACATGGTCGGGCGCTTCGTGAACGACATCAATAGCCGGGAAGCTGCTTGGGGGACCGTGTTGTCATCCCCTGACCTCGACCGGCTATGCATTGATTTGGGCCGGCTGCTTCCAGCCTGGCCGGCTAAACCGATAGATCCAGACCGCATCGTATTCCTGGCGACGGCTCTATTCGTTGTGGGTGGGCACACCCGCGTGCTGGTGGACCTAATTCATGCCGATCCAGGAACGAAGGTGACCGTTCTGATTACCAACGTGTACCATCAGCTTACGCTTGAGGAGATGGAAGTGTTGCTTGCGGGCCTCGGCGTCGAGATCGAGATCGAGCTGGCGCCGCCTGGCAATCTTGTGGGCACGCTGGAATGGCTGCAGCGCCGCCTGGCAGAGCTGAGTCCCGCGCGTATTTATAACCTTCAGCACGCAAACGACCCGGTGATCGTTGCAGCATCTCAGACCGAGACGGCCGGACGGCTTTTTTACTTCCACCATGGTGACCACACCCTCGCGCTCGGGGTGCATATTCCCCATGCCGTGCATGTAGATTTCAACGGTAAGCTCTTCCACCATTGCCGCGTCGTGAAGGGCGTTGCCGACAACGTCTACTGGCCTTTGGTGGCGAGTGTCGGCCAAAACCGTTGCGACCAGCCTTTTTTGGCCTCCGGGCGGCTGACGACCGCGACCTCGGGCGGATTGCCCAAATTCGACCTGTCCTACCTGGGGGCGAAGACGACTTACCTCTACACCTATGAATCGGTGCTTCCGCTCATAATGCGTGCAACTGGCGGAACACACATACATATTGGCCCCTTAATGCCCGACACGCTTGCCAATATATATGCCGGGCTCGAGCTAGTTGGGGTCACACCAGACCACTTCGTGCATATTCCGTGGGTTAAGGATGTCGCGGCTGAGCTTATCGAGCGGGAGGTCGATCTCTACATTGGTTCCTTTCCCATAGGGGGCCACCGAGCCGTCGTCCAGGTGATGGGCGCGGGTATGCCCGCGTTATTGCACTCAAACTACGCTTCAGTTTTTTTTACGGATGTTTGCTCGGTGTATCCAGGCGTCATGTCTTGGCGTCATCCGGAAGAACTCACGGAAATCCTGACAACTCTCACGGTTGACGACCTCACGAATCATGCGGAGCTAGGTAGGCTGCATTATAAGGCGCATCATACGCCAGGACACCTGAAGGGTGCTGTGGAAGCAACGCTCGCCGGCCGTCCGTGGGAGCCCCCGCCGCCTCCGACATACCACCCCGACCCGCTTCAGCGCCATCTGGACTTGCTGTACTACGAACGGTCCGCCGAAGCGAAGCTTAAGGCGGAATTTGAAGAGATTCGGAAGGCCATGCAGCTTGAACTATCGCAGACCCAATATTGTTTTGAAGAGATTCGGCAGGCGATGCAGCTTGAACTATCGCAGACCCAATATTGTTTGGCGGAGGTGAGACTGCAGACCGACCGTGAGTTGGCCATCATGCGGAACTCCACGAGTTGGCGGTTTACGGCGCCGTTACGGAAAATAGTGGCCCGGGCCAGGAGTGTTTTCATGACTTAGGTCGCGAACAAATTTATCATTATATTTCATGAGAAAATGCCGGCTGTTCACGCCAAATCCGGGCTGCCCAATTCCCTAATACCCCTTGATTATCCGATAAGTATTACCGTCACTGTCTGTGAACGCCCCGGCGTTGTCATCGACCTGGATGCAGGGGCGGCGATCCGGGCCGCAAGTGCTCAGCTTGCCCAGCATCCCGGCTTTCTGCAAAGCATCGTGATTAGCCTGCATCTCGGTGATCTGGTCCCGCAAATTGTTGATCGTTCCGGAATCCCACCACACCACGGCGGCGTTGCTAAGCCAGCCGAGCACCACCAGGGCGACGACCAGCGTCATGATCCAGCCCAGGAGGCGCCAGCTCGCCCAGGACACCATCCGTTGCAGCGCCGCCTCCGCCCGCTCCGCATCGGCCGTCACGCCGTCGAGACTTTCCAGCAAAGGCTTCGTTGCCAACTTTACCGCTTCCACCCCCGCGACGGCGACGCTGGCAAAACCCTCCGCCACCGCCGCTTGCACCGCCGCGCGCATGCGTTGTTCAAGGTTGGCCACGTCGCGCGCCAGAGTTTCCCGCTCCCGCGCCAGAGCCGTTCGCTCAGCCCCCAGGCCATCCAGCGCCGCTTGCGCCGCCGCCTGGTGGTCGATGGCGAGTTGCATCAAACCGTAGAGGCGGTCCTCGATGTCGCTCATCGGCCCATCCCAAAGCCACGAGACAGGGTTCTCTCAAGCTTCTGCGCGGCTTCCCGCTCGGCCGCCTGTTTCAGTTGATGCCGCATCGCCGTCTCCGCTTTTTCCATAACGCCGGTAATCACCCGCACCGGCTCCTTATCGGCCAGCACCCGCGCCAGCGTCCCGTCCGGCGTGATGCCAAATTCCGGCCCGCGCTCACGCAGCACCGCCACTGCCTCGGGGTAATTCCGCAGGGTTTTGCCAAACGCCAGCAAATCCGCCCGCGTGCCGCCAAACCTTGGATCGGCCTCCAGGCGGGGCAGAGCGTGATTATAAACCCCTATTAGTTGATCCCATTGGAGCACCAGCGTCCGTGCCTGCTCGTCGCGGGCCAG
>Ga0116227_10010922_pt1 | contig 15559 bp, 14 predicted proteins | sample S1TSphgellanicum_FD_89693 | JGI IMG/M metagenome (GOLD analysis project Ga0116227, IMG submission 89693) | Host-associated microbial communities from peat moss isolated from Minnesota, USA - S1T2_Fb - Sphagnum magellanicum MG | ecosystem: Host-associated > Plants > Peat moss > Unclassified... | reverse complement strand
CTACTGCGGTCCCACCCATTCCCCCTTCTTTCTTGCTTCCCCCCCTTCGGACACCGCACCATAAATTTCCAACATTTCTCCCAGTTAGATGGTTGCAAGGATTGTGTTTTTTTTTTTTGGTTGTTAAGCTGGAGTTTGTTTCCGTTGTCGTTACTTGAAGCTTTAAAAAATCGCGACTTTTGTTAGTGGCATTGTTATCATCCTCTCCAAAATTGAACGCGAAGTCAGTTTGGTGGAGGAGTGACAGGAACAAGACAATGGATTCAGTGGGTGTAAGGATGTTGAAGGTACTACCATTAGTGGCTTTGGGCGTGTCTGCATTTTTGCTCTTGTTTGGTAAGGCAGCTGTACCCTTTACAGTTTTGCGTGAGGAATGTTTAGACAAAGTAGCGTATTATAGATTGGGGTTCAAAGAACTGAACATCTTTGTGTGCTCTCTGGTTTTGTTCTTCAAGCAAGCTTTAGCTTCTAATGTAGGCAAATGGGTCAGTGGATATACTCTCTCACTCTTTCTGTCAGTGCTTGTTTTTATGGCCGTTGAAGGATCAAGGTTTAGAGCTGGGTTCTTCCTTTCTCTCACCCCTCTCTATTTCTTCCTTGTTCAAGCTGCTGGAGTCTCAGTCGTCCTTCCTGCAATTTGGTTGCCCATCTATCTCCTCTATGCTGCAGGCAATAGACATATTGACCTAATTGCTGACAAAAAGATCTCTGTAATTCGCGTTGCAGCAATAGGTTTCTTCCTCTTGTTTGTGGTATTGAACATCTTAGGTCTCTTCTTCCCCTTCCAAATCCGTGAGCTAGAGCTTGCAATCCTACTTTTCCAGGTTTCTCCAATTGCAGTAGCTCTTTTCTGGCTTCCTTTTGCTACAAGTGAGGGAAGCTCACAAATTCGTGGGCATAAAAGTGTGCTTGCCCTCCATCTTGTTTACGTGGGAATTGGAGTTGTGTGGCATTTGGTAGCCATTCTGTTTGTGATTTCAGATCCAGAGCTGCCAGTGCAAGCTTTTAGCCTCGTCATATCATGGAAAACTGAGGAGTTCGCAGTATACTTTCTTATTATCGACGGTTTGATTCTGTTTCTTGCATTTTTATACCTGGTGCTAGTGGAAGACGGAATTCTGGCCGGCGTATTGGTCACTGTGGGAAGTTTGGTGTTGGGACCAGCTGCTGCTTTCTCTCTGTACTTTGTTTATAGAGAGCAGCAAATTTCAAAATCCTTTCAACTGACGCAGCAGGAGAACAAGAAAAGAAACTGACAATTTTGGTTACATCTTTCGTTTGGTCTACAACTTCTGATTCACAAAATATCATCAAATTGGGGAGTGAAGATGAATTTTTTTCTGGCTACTGGGTAGAGTATCCAGAATTGGTATTAGTGGAAGAAGAATGTGGCTGATATGCAGATCTCTTTTCTACTGTATTTCCTTTCATATTATTTTTCACATGTAGCTTTGGTCATTTTCATTCTGTATTGGCATTTCACCCAGATTTAATTGTGGAACTTATATTTAGCTTGCTTTGAAGACACTCCTACAGTTGCAAGCCATAAAAAATATGTTTGATATGTGTTGCTATTTTACTGTTTCGTATCAGTGTTTGGGTTGTTGGCATAGTTCTGGCCTTGTGATTGCAGAAGGTGACGTTGCTAGAATCTGTTACACTCATTCCTAGAATGTAACAAATTGTTGGCTGTAGTAGAACCTATAAATGGATTTCCAAAAACATTGTACATCTAAATTTCATACGTTGCATTGAGAGTCAAGAATGGTCTATTAATTCAAAAGTTTGACCATTTGTCACTGTATTGTACAATTGTCTTTTTTTTTATCTTCCTGAGTTTGGATGACAGAATTTCTCAACATTCTCCTTTTCACTACCTCAATTCTGGAAAATGCTATTTTATCTTGCCTAGCTGCCTAGCTAGTACCCATCTTCTCTTCTTTGCTTCCTCTTGAATTTTCAGCCAGACATGCTTCATATCTTGCAAATTAGGTCTTTAACTAATCATTCAGAATTTGAGGCACAAGGGGCCGGCATATTGCTTCTGAGGCTCAGCCTGTCATGAGAGAGGAGAAGGGGTTCAGGTAAACTCAAATGTCCAATGAGTTGGCACTTACAACTGGGCTCAACAAAGTGGAAGAGGGACTAAGTTTGGCAACAGATGAAAATTTGGAGCTTGAGTATTTTTTATGCACCACTGTCAAACTTCCTGTACCCGCCTTGCTGTGAAAAGCTACCATCATTTTTGCACACTCCCTGCAACAAGTATTTCTGTTAGGGGCAAGTTAATGAACATTGAGAATGCAGGACTTGGCAGAAAAGAAGTCTGAAAAGAGGCATAAGAGGAGCATTGCACACATACTTGAGCTGGGATTCAGTGTAGCCAGAGTGTCTTTGAAGAGTAGGGCCCCAGGTAGCTTCTTTTGCAAGGGTGTTCAGTGCCGTATATACAGCTGCAGCTGCCAATTGAGAGGGACGGAACTTGACCATGCTGTACTCTGTGAGGCAGAGCTCCACCAAATACCACGATACCATCTCTAATTCTGTTGCAACAGTCTTCTCCTGCATCACCATAATACTGGACCATAAGAATTAAGTAGAATTTACTTTGGTTTCTAGATGCCCCTCTTAAGGTCTATGAAGTTTCACAGGTGCAAGGGAACTACGAATACCTCTCTTTCAGCAGCTGCTGCTTTGAGGCAACGTGCGACAAAAACATACGGAGTTGGAACTGTCAAGTTGAACTGTAAAGTGTTCAGCATTGTCTTCTCCATGTCCAAAATTTGCTCCCGAGTGTACGCATTGTCAGAGATGTGCACAAAGTCATTTACCTCTGGGGCCCATATTTCCTCATACTTTGCAGCCAGAAGCAGTGCTGTCACACCCACCAGCTGCAGATTCTTGCGGGAGACACTTCGCAAACTCAGGTACCGATCAATCAGATTAATTGTTAGGTACAATGTCTCTGTCATCAGATTGAACTTCAAATGAACCTGCATAGACACCCCACTTTTAGTTTCTACAGGGATAGATAGAGGCCAATTTAATGGATATCAAGAGCTGTGGACAAAACTTAGAGCATAGGACAGCAGACACAATACCTCAATAAGCCAGTCAATAAGAATGGCACGCATCTTCTCGTTGATATCTGCCTGCTGAGTCATGTAGTTTGGTGGCACACAACTTTGGACCTGGACACCTCACACATTGTATTTCAGAACAAATACAAGTTGCCGTTCTCTGCTTACAGCCCAAGCTTGAGTTTAATCTCCAATTATTTCCCTGGGTTTATCAGTGCATGTTCACAATTGAACAGACCTCAGTTTTGCGGTAAAAGGTGTAAATGTCCTCAATGTAGTCCACGACTGCAAGCTGGTTGCCAATATCATGCTGATCAATGTTAACTTCTGTTGGAACCTCTGCCTCCTGCATTTCAGCATCAAGTCCACCAATCGCTGCCTGCACATTTGAAGCTCAAAACACTAGTTAACTCCCCTTTGCATCATAGAGCAGCACAATGGCCATGAGCTACTATTATCTACTCAAGACATGATATATGGACTGGTGTTGCAGAAAACACCAAGAATTGACAAAGCCAAAAGGAACACATACTTCACTGCGGGCAGTCAACAAGGCTGTTAGAGTCTGCTCCTTCTCCTTCTTCACAGCAGCTAAACGTGTATGTGCCTTGGTACGTGCAGCACCGCCAGCCTGTCCTGGCTTATGGGAGACAACTTTAGTCTCTCCAGAATTTGCCTGGGTATCAGGAGGTCGGACTGCTTCAGTAGAGCATGAGCTATCATTCGTCTTTGCTGATGTGATAGTTCGTCTTTGCTTCGCACCCCATGCTGCAACATCTTCCTCTGTCACTTCTGACTTCACCTCCACTTTGGCTTCAGCTTTCACTTCCACCTTCACTACCTGTTCCCAGCAATGCACACTTTGGTTGACAAGAAGCTAAGAGAAATTGGTTTCTATAATTTTAGAAATGACCTGTACTATTACTACCAAGGTTGAGCTGTTAGGGTGAGTAGGCAGGCAATCAGATTGCTGTGATTTGTAAGAGTAGATTGCAACAGGAGTGATTGGACATTATTCATACCACAGCAGCTGGTTCTTTTGTTGCATTCTGGCTATTGAGCAATGCTGCACCATATCTCCTGCAGATGTTCAGGAAAAACCTTGATTAGAGCAGGTAGATGCTTGACTTTTGGGTTTTATTTGCAAACAATGAGTGCTAACATGCGTGCATTGATTGGGCACAGATCTGAAAGGTTCATACCGAGTGATAGGGCGATGATTTGCATTGGGTGCAACTTGCTTCACAAGAGCATTCCTGGTCACAGCCACAATGCAACATTTCATTTCTGAGCTTTGAGAGGAGCATACAATTTGATAAGATTTTCAAACCTCACTGCATCATCCTCATTGCATGGTGGAATGTAATAGATGGTTTCTCTTGAATCAAGCCCATGAAGCTGGAGTGACCCAAGCCAATCTACTGGAAGGTGTAAAGATTTCTTGTAACAGACCCCAAACCTACAAAATAGAATTGAAAAAAACCTACTTGTTTGGGACAAATCACTTGAACAGTTCAGTGTGGTACAATCCGATCCCAAAAGCTTCAACGGCAAGAAAGATTTTCAGAAGGGCTTTGGCGACAGATTTCCAAGGTAATCAAGTAAACTTACTCTTTGACACTATCCTTGCTCACATTGCACCGCACTGCACCCACAAGGTTGCCAATATCTCCCAGTGCTCTCCGATTGCTGGCCTGTACAGCTCTTGCCGCATTGTGGCTCCCGTTGTGGGGCTGCTTGCCTGTACCTGCAGCTGCAGCTACACTCCCAACCATGTGTTTCTTCGTCAACACTCACGCAAAAGATGAGTTCTTCAATCTCTCTGCTGTATAAGATCTTTTGCTTCTATAACATCATCTTCAAATCGCGTGGTTGTGTCTGATAGGGATGGAGATCTCGTTCACAGACAACATTTAAACTGAAAAAACTCGAGAATCATAAGGGAATTGGAGATTGTGGTTACGTTTGGCAGGCGGAGCGGGCTTGCCGCCACGATCCCCACGCTTATTCTCATCACCGAAAGCTGTTTGTTGCTATTGCCACCCACAAGCCCACAACGCAACAAAACCGATCAGTTCTTTCTTTCTGCCTTCCACCTTGAATCCATCCACAAATTCTCAATCTTCTTCAAACCCTGATCAACATGCTTAACACAAAGAATGTACGGTGTGGAAGAAAATTTCATGAAGCTCGCTTGTTCACTCACCCTAGTAGCAAGCATGGTTCCTGCTGAGAGCGAGCGTGGTGAAGCGGCCCCAAAGAAAAGAAAGCAAGCTCCTAATCACATGAAATCCAAGACACACAAATCTTCTGCCCCCAGAATAATCCAAACAACTGGTGATAAAAATCACATAGATCCCAAAGTAGAACTTCTTGCCCTTTTCTTCGCAAACCAACAATACTCCTCCCAGGAAAACACCATAAACAAGGGAACTACAATGATTTCAACCCGGCACCAACCAGCGTTCCTACCAAACAAAACGTTGCAAAACTACTGACACTACACAAAAAAGAGACTAACAACGTCTCTTCGAGAGCTTGACGACAATACAACAACAATTTCCAAAACTCCAAATTTCTAGCAATTAGTGTGCTGGAAATGCACAATCATATGCAGACAAGGAATCCGCGAAGAGACTCACAAACACACGCAACACGCGCACACGAGTTTGCAATGGAGCCGAGAAGTGGAGATATGGAGCTCGAACTAGTGCGGCTGCAAACCTTGCAACGGCTCTCTGCCCCCAACGGTCCGCACATTCCTACCCTCCGATCTTTATGGCCTGTAACGGTCCGATGATGTGAAGCTCTTGTCCCAGCATCTAACCGTTGGATTCTTACTATTCCATCTCACGGTTCACGATTACCCCCAATTGAATTGGCAGGCCGTCCGGTTACGGGAGAGAATCCTGATTCGCACCAGATACATGGATTTCGTTCAACGCTTGTTCGGTTACCAGGAGAGAAGGCCTGGTTCACGGCTGCACTGAAGGATCGTTCGGTCACCAGGCGAGAAGGCCTGGTTCACAGCTGCATTCAAGGATTGTTCGGTCACCAGGCGAGAAGGCCTGGTTCACGGCTGCATTCAAGGATTGTTCGGTTACCAGGCGAGAAGGCCTGGTTCACGGCTGCATTCAAGGATTGTTCGGTCACCAGGCGAGAAGGCCTGGTTCACGGCTGCATTCAAGGATTGTTCGGTCACCAGGTGAGAAGGCCTGGTTCACGGCTGCATTCAAGGATTGTTCGGTCACCAGGCGAGAAGGCCTGGTTCACGGCTGCATTCAAGGATTGTTCGGTCGCGTGTTCGAACCCTGGGTCCAACCATGGAACTTGGGCGATTTTCATTCAAGGTGGGGTTGTCAGGGACTTTGAGAAACGAGCCGGTTTCGCATTCGGCCAACATTGCTGGGATTGGCGGTGTAATGAATAATTTACTTCTTGTTCAAAACATTGGATGATTTTTCTTCCGATTTCACATGCCTTCCAATTTTCCCAGATGAATGCACAAATTTCTTATAAATTTGCATAGTTACAAAAACCTTTGAATAAATAAATTCTTAGTGTAGTTGGAAGTACACATGTGGGCACCTCATTTTCCAAAATGTCCCACATTTTATTTTTTTCATGTGATACCATTGCAAGGATTTATTAAATGGTTTTTTATAACTATGCAAATTTATAAGACATTTGTGCATTCATCTGGGAAAAATGGAAGGCATGTGAAATTGGAAAAAAAATTCATCCAATTTTTATCACAAGAAAGAAAAATCAAATAAAATGCACATTGATTTTTATGCTATGTAAACACCTTTGGTCACGAGCATTATCAAAATCGAGCCCCTTGTTTCCAGTAATGCCCGTGGCCTCAAGCATTACCCTACACATAACTTTATTTTGCATGGTTTCCTCCCATGTCATAGAATGTCTAAGCCTTGTTTGAGTTGCTATTAAAGGTGTAAAAATTGTTTGGAATTTTAGTACAAGAATTGTTTTTATCAATTTTCACTATTGAAAATAGTCCACTGATTTTGACAATTGAAAATATTATCAAAATTAGTCTAACAAAAAAAATTACCAAAATTTATCTACTAAAAGTGAACTATTGAACACTATTTCCAAAAAAAATTTACCGAAATAAGTCTATCGAAAAAGGATTACCAAACATATTTATCAAATTCTACTATCAAAAATCTACTAAAAACTTTATCTTATTTTCAGAACAAAAATTTTAATAATGAATTGTTGACTATCAATTGAGATTTCTTAATTGTAGATAAAGTTAGGGATAGTCACTTTTGGAGTAAGTTTATCAAAAAAATTTAAGTAATCATTGTTTTGAGGGTTAAATTTCCATTGTTTTTTTGAGATAATGCAAAGTTTTTTTTATGTGAAGAAAAGGTAGATTTGAGTATTTTGTGTTTTGATGTGAAAAAATTGAAATGTGTATATTTTGAAGTTGTATTTTTCATTAAATTTTTCTATCTTTGTTTTTTAATTTTTATTGTTTCACAAGTTTGACTATTTAGACTTTACAATTGTTATCAAATTGGCTAAAATTTTAGATCCTTTGAAAACTCAATAGTCTATTTGTATTATTGTTAGCATAACTTCCTATCATTAATTATTTGTCATCTTTATGTTGTAAGAAATGTATTTCATTTTTTACTCTTTTTCTTTAATCTAAAAAACTTGAAATATACTAGGTGGCCTTAACATTTGGTGACCACTCTACAAATTTAGAACCATGATTTCTAGTGCAACGAGTTTTATTTTGAGAATTCTAGTTGCAATTTGTCTCGACCAGAAGATTGGATTTCATTTACAAAATTGATCATACATTATTGTTATGTTTGTTTTTAAGCAAGCTTCAAAAAACCAAAAACGTTAAAGTTTTTTTCATTTTTAATTTGTATACTACTGCAATATGTCAACAATGTTCACTAGGAGCATGAAAAAACAATTGGATAAAGTGTTGCAAAAAATGAACAAGGTGGACCTTCTAGCAATCATGAAGGGGTAGAGCTACCAAAAATGGATTCAAAGGACATGCTACCGTCCACAATGGTGAATTGGAGTTGGAAATTACTATTTTAAAAAATTAGAAAAAATGGAAAAATACCATAATCATTTATTCAAAATGATTGTTGTTGCAATGGAACCAAAGATTTCGCAAGAACCTATTTGTAATGCTACCAAAATCCAAGTTTTGTTGGTACCATGAAATTGTTTAACCCAATGTTTATGTTTGAAACAAAGAAATTTTTCAACTCCCAAAGCGATTGGAAAAAGTGCAACAATTTCAAGAAAAAGATAATTTTCATAATGGGTGCAATGGTCATTCCTAAAAGATGAATTTCATAGTTGAAAATGAATTCTAGCAAGAAATTCCAATATGTTAATCTTAATGTTGAAGTTTCTTCTTTTGTTCCAACCTATTTTTTTTATCTTGGTACAATGTGATAAAAAGTTATTCTAATTATTAGTCTACCACCTTGAATACTATAATTTACTGAAACCAATTTGATTTTGCCTAATATACTTGTGACTACTAGAATTTCCAATGAACAAAATCCAATGGTACCTTCTACCAAAAATATGTTGCCCAACCCAAGATCACATCTTGCCGATTATGGACCACACTTTCTTGGCTTAGGTTGTATGCCACCACCTTGGTCTATGATGAGTAACCATTATTTGTTGGATACCCTTCACATGTTTATGAAAATTCATCTTCCCATACTCAATCTTTTTTGGTTTTGGTTAGAATTCTTCAAATATGGTACCTTGGTTATGGCAAATGTGGCATCTACCAAAATTTCATCAAGGGTATGTGGAAAATCAAAGGTGAGATTATCCTTACCAAATTCCAAACTCATTACAATTGTTACCAAAATTCCCAATTTTGGTAATGTGATTGTTCCTATGGTGAACCAATCTAGTTTTGCTTCCAAATCAAAGTTCTTCCTCGAACTTGTTGGTGATTCCATCAAGATGAAATTATAATAGAGGAGTATTTTTGGTTGTTTGGTGTTGTTGCCCACATGTTTGGTCACCACTATTGTTCGTACAATCTTTTCCTTCAATGGTGATTAAATCATTCCCTTAATCATGGGTAACTTTTGCATTATGCAATTAAGGACAACCAAGCAACATGAAATGATTATATATAAACATCTAACACATTGTTCCCCATAATTGTAAAAGTGTCAATGTATGGGATACCATGGATGTGGATTTTGAGGTCCTTAATTAACTTTATTAGTTTAATAAAGGTCTGATTTACCATCCTAAAAATATAAAGAGTTGGTTTAGAATACCTAACCATAGTTTCTTCCTCAAGTTTTCAATGGTGATGTTTACTCTAAACCTTCCATCCAACAAAACATATTTCACTATGATTTTTCCCTTATGCACTTATATGACAGCCATGTGATGGTCTATAGTTACTAAGGTTATTATAAGAGTAGGTCCTAGTGCAACAACACATTTTTTGGTAGGAGAAAATTCAAAAAAAATGTATTCCTTTAGAAATGGGGCAAGATGGATGAGTTGTCCCAAGGTGAAAATATGTTTGTTGTCCAATAACTATTGTCTCATTTCTTATAATATCAAAAGATTTTTCGTGGGTGGTATTCTAGTAACATTTTTGGTACCGTTAAAAGTTTCAACAACAAGATTTTCAATAAGATTTGAATATGTGGTAACTAGATTTTTGATAATTTGTTACAGTTTCAACTACATGGGAGGTTTTTTCCTTATATTTGTTGAATAACAACTTCAAAAGACTTCTAGAAATTTTCCTCTTCATCCCAATTCATTGTGGTTTTAGTCTTCCTAAACTCCTTTTCCTTGAAAGTAATAGTTTTTGATATTTCACTCCTTGTTATTACCAAAACCATGTTGACAACTTCTTCCTTTTTAAACTATCTAGTGGAGGCCTTTCGGGTTGCTTCTATGTGTGGACAATCATATATCTTATGGTTTATTAAGCCAAAAATGAAACATTAGTAATCGTGGGCCCACTTTTGTTGCTTTGGTTCCAATTACTTAGTTGTTTAGATTGATTTTTAATTCCTTTGTTTTGTTGGGCTAAAATTTTGTTAATTTAAACATTATTTTTCTCCTTCAATTTGTTGTTGGGATTATCAAGGTTCTAGTGGCACATCTCTCTCAAATGTTTTGTTTTGTGGTAATGGTTGCAAGTGATGTTCAACACTTGTTTTGATTAATTTTATTTTTTTAATTTTGTAAAGGTTTGAACATTTTTTGATAGTTTTTAATATCACTCACATTTTTTTCACAAGTAATAACAATTTCATTGTGTTGAAACAAGATTTTTTTCCTTCATCCCAATTGTGGCCATTCACAAATAAGGTAACAACCTTGTTTTTTTTAAAAATTGCAACAAGTGGTCATTAACCTTATGCTATAGACAAATGGAAAGCTTAAAGATATGTTTGTAATACATATTTTTAATTTTCATTGGCAACATGTTTGATCACTTTGGGACCTGTAAAATTGTTCATAAATTTGAACTACCTTAGATCATTTGCAAAAAATTGCTTCCAATTATTCAAAAATACAACTTGGGTGGGATTGCATAAACATTTCCACCCATTTTAAGGATGCATCCTTTGACGCACTTCGAACTCCTAGAAAGATTCAAATGTAAGTCCAAATAAAAGACAGCGAAAAACGGAGGAATCGGGGCATGTTCTCTAGCTCACAACACTTTGAACAGTAAAGGGGCGTGTTGGAGTTTTGGGATGGGACTAGGAAGAGTTGACAAGTTTCACTCACTCACACGAGCCTGCACACAACCCACACAAAGTGGTTAATGCATAGTTGGAGCACCTTTGGTGCTAGGACGAGCCACGGGCAACACAGACACACTAAATTCACCACGGCTCGGACTTGGGGGAAGCCACCACTTTTCCCCCTTATAGTATACTCTGTGGCTAGCCACGCAGCCGGTTGAAACTCCCGCGACTTTGGAGCCTCATAACTTTACGAGCAGACCTCAGATCGAGATGTGTTCTAGAGCAAAATTATAGCTCTCGTTAAGAGCTTTCCAATAGTATGTCGCACACTTCTGCAATTAAGTAAATCGGGTCGATTCTCGACTTTTTCTGGTCGGGAGGCAATTTGACTCCCGGCCTTTCTTTTGGCCATAACTTGTGTTTCAAATGTCCAAATGAACAATGCGAGCCCATTTTAAACATCTATGTTCCAAGAGTTTTTCAATGATATAAAAAAAACCACAAGCCATTGAGTTTTGACCCCTAAAATTGCTCTTTGAAATTTCAGGAGTCCACCGAGATTCCATTTCCCAAAATGGGAGTTGCTTTGGGAGTGTGAGGGTTCACTCCCTCATACTCCCTCACACTTTCTTACACTCCCGAAAGTATGTGATGTGACTCCTGAGCTTCTTCTTGGCTCGCACCCTTGCAATCTCTTTGCCTTGACTCTCGGGCTTCCTTTTAGCCCACAACCTTGTAACCCCTTTACTTTGGTTGCAAGCCCAAAGCTAGGGTTGCGACATCCTTCAAGGTGAAACAAAAGGAGTGCACTATGTTAAATTGGCTTAAATGACATTTCTGAACTCCCTAACATGCATGAAAATTGAGGTTTGTCCCAACAAAATAAATAAGGTATGATAAGGTATGATAAAAAAAATTTATACAAGGAAAATTAGAGGTAGTAATGATTGGTCTTGGATACCATGGTGGGAACCATGGGTTCCAAGGGGATGTCGTCCTTTGGTATGTCCACTTCTTCCTCCAAATACTTTTACTCCAAAAGGTTCATTATCAGTTCTAAGGGGTTCATCACCTTCAAGGGCTCCACCTTTGCTTCCCTAAGGTTGACCCCCATCACTAAGGGGGCACTTCCACCTTCAAGGGGTGCGTTACTTTTGGGTGGTCTGTTGCCACCTCTAAGGGATCCATTTCCTTCGAAGGTTCCACCTTCACCTCTAAAAGCCACCCTTGCCACTAGGAGGGCACTTCCACCTTTCACTACCTCTAGGTGGTTCATTAGTCAATTTGAAAGAAGTTGCTTAATTCCAATGGACACACTTTGAATGGGTAAACAAATTTTCATGGAAGTTTTTCTTCTAGGTGGTGCCAACCATTCGAAGAAATGTAATTTAAATATGGTGTTCCTCCATCATGATGTTCGCCAAGGTTATGTGGGCATATATCAAAATTCCAACAAATTGTGGTTGAACAAAATATCCCAAAAAGATTTTATTAGAATATCCAAAAACATAAAGATTGCCCATCATAGATTTGAAACATTTAATTTGAACACCCAAGTCCTTGAAATTGGACACCCCATACTTTGAAATTATACATGGTAGACCTAAAGTCACTCAATGGGCATTGAAATTGAACATGACAAACCTATAATCAAGTTTTAATGAGAAAACAAAAAGAAACCAGCGTCATATTGGCCTTTCGAATGTACTTGAAAAACAAAATTCCATGTTAGTATGACTAACCCACACCCCCATCTCAAGACATCACGCACAATAAATCAACAATAACATAGCTTGAAAAGAAGTATTACATTTACATAGATCTTTCAAAATCTTGCAACCATCAAGGCAAAGGACTTCCATTAGCTCAAGAATAGGAGGGGAACATAAGAGAGTCCAAACTTGATGTTGTGAATGCAAATGAAATCGTATAGAATAAGAAACATATTCAATAGGAGTGGGTATGCACTTCAACAAACTAAAATTGTCAAAAACTACATTTTTTCAATACAACGATTAAAGAATCGTTGGTCTTGTTGTAGAACAAGTTGTGAATCACTTCGTTTTCATTGACGTTGAGGAAACCAATTCTCTTGTTTGTGTTTGGTACATTCAACCGAACTTGTAAATCACCAAAATTACAACCAACAACAATGTGCCCCATAAGATAGGTGATGAAACAAGTGGGGATAGGTATTACACTTTGGTTGAAAGCAACACAAATGTTAGAATGTGTGAGGCAAACATAGTGTCCCTTGCAACTTGAATTTCCACAATCCAAAACTCCTTTTTGAGAAATGGCAACTTTAAAAAGTGGTGGGCTTAAAGTCATGTGTGTCAAACTCCTCTTGCAAGAACAACATTTGAAACACAAAAAATGTTATACATGAGTTGACATATAGACTGCAAGTATATATCCATCTTCTTTAATAGTAGTAGAGACATGTTAAGCAAACAAGTCATATCATAACATCATTTAAATAATGAATGGTGGACTGACCAAAAAAACATGCAAGAGGTGTGTGGATTGAAAACTTGGATCTTTGTTGTTCCAAAACATGAGTTGAACCTTTTTTAACCAAGCTTTAGTGGAATGGGTTCATAGAACTATGGACAACAATACATCTTAGAGCACAACAACACTTCAACTTCATGTACATCTATTTGAAGAATTTGTAAACATCAATTATTATTTATGTATAAAAATCATTTTTCAATCTCCAACTAGGGTTACATATTGCTTGGAAAAAGTTCCAAAAGTGGTTGTTGTAGCAATGGCCAAGTTCAAGTGAAAAATGACATTTTAATCCCTAGCTAAGGTTTTAAATCAATTGGGAAAATCTCCCAAAATGGTGGCACAACAAGGGCCAAGTTCAAGCAAAAAGAACACACATTGCAACAAGGGCAAAATTTAGTGAAAGAAAAAAACACACATATACACAATTCAAATTATAGCCAAATCAAACATTTTAAATGAATGGGGGAGGGGTTGTGAAAAACAAGATTTTTTATTGTGTAAAATGTTGTTGCTTATCATCCTACATTATTATTGTTGTGGGGCACACATATAAACATGTTATAAATTACATCATCACATTGATCACATTATTTATTGAGATATTTAATGAAATTTGTTCACCCCATGGTTGTATAAAATTAAATGTCAGTAATGCAAAAATTCTAGGCTTACAAAACATTTCACCATTGTAATTGAAACTCATTTTTACATTAATTATGTCTAAACATGTATTACCAACAAAAGTTGTATTAAAATCGTTATAAATTTTAATTGCATAGAAAAATATAACATTGAAGTCTATTGAAGTAAACCACCAGATCTTCAAACTAAATTATTATCAAAATCAATATTTATTGGATCCATCCTATTGATCTCTACAAATAGACCATTCAATTTTAGAATATGACATTTATGAATATATCCCAAATTGTGAATTAAATAGAATGGTATGCCTTTCACTTCAACAATATTGACAAAACTGTCTCTTGTTTGTAATTCATAAAAATGAAAAATTGGTAAGATTCACAAATTTGCATGTAATTCACAATAGTGAAGTTTTTTTTTCAATATGTGATTAAGAAAGATACCTTTTATGATGAAAAAAAATTACTTAAAAAAAATAACATATATAAATATTATGTACATGAATGTAAATGTGAAATTTGTTACCAAATTTTGAATTTTTACACATATTTTTTTCATCAATATGTAGCATAAATCTATTTGAAAATTTTAAAAAACATAATTATTGAATAAGATGTTAGAATTACATTGATATTTAAATCCAAAATATAACCAAGTCTCGAATCCACCAAGTTTTATCATGTTCAATTTTGAAAATTAACAATTTCCTATCAATTATCCTCATCATGCTTTCAATGATATGTTTAAAACATCAACGTTTAATGACAAACAAAAACACGTTTTTGATTTAACTTCTACGAATAAATGGATCCACATATTTCATGGTCCCCATGGAAGTGGAATTCATTTTTGTGAAGAGCCTAACCCATCGACTTCAAATTACAAGGAAAAAAAAAATTACTTCTAGCTATAACAACAGTTGTTCCTTTATGGTTATGACCACATGCATTACAATACATTCAATGTTTAAAATACATGTAACATGATGTTTAACTACAATCATAGAACCAAGTTCAACATTAGGTTCATTAAAGTAAACAAATTTAATTATGATTGACGAAATGTATATGATGACAAGTATTGTTTTATGTGTAATTGAATAATGTTTAAAACAATCTTTTGAAAAGTGGGATTAACCCATTCAATTATATTCTAGTTTACCAATTGATGCCTTCCAAAAATATATAAACATTCATATTATGATAGAAAGAAATGTTGTAGGAGTTGCCACATAACACCTTATTGTTTAAATGAAACTTACTTTCATTTTTATTCTTCAATGAGATATGCAAGTGACCCAATACATTTATAGTTTTTGAATATCATTCAATGTAAACAACCAACTCAAACAGAAATAAATTTTGTTTTTTAACATTGTGTAATTTCTAAAAATGAATTACTTTCAAGCACAGATGACACAACAACAATTCTTTGTATTCATTGTACAAATGTGGAAAATGATAATAACTTAGTAATAAGGGGGACATTTAATGCAAAGTCTGGGATCTAAGTGGGTCAAACAACCATTTTGGGGGGGGGGGGGGGGGGGGGGGGGGG
>Ga0116227_10010921_pt1 | contig 15560 bp, 15 predicted proteins | sample S1TSphgellanicum_FD_89693 | JGI IMG/M metagenome (GOLD analysis project Ga0116227, IMG submission 89693) | Host-associated microbial communities from peat moss isolated from Minnesota, USA - S1T2_Fb - Sphagnum magellanicum MG | ecosystem: Host-associated > Plants > Peat moss > Unclassified... | reverse complement strand
CATCAATTTCCGGCCGAAAGCAGACAATGTCGCAAAGATCATCGCCGGCGCTTCGGTCACCGCGCGCAGCACGGTGTTCGTCGATGATAATCCGGTGGAGCGCGAGGCGGTACGGGCGGCGCATCCGGGCATTCGCGTCATCGGCTCGAACCCTTATGTCACACGCCGCATCCTGCTCTGGTCGCCGGAGACGCAACTGGCGTTCCGCTCGGCCGAATCGGCGAACCGGGAGCAGTCGATCCGGCAATTGCAGCTGCGGGAGAGCGAGCGGAGCACCATGTCGCGCGAGGAGTTTCTCGCGAGCCTTGGGTGTTGCGTGAGCATCGGCACGGTGCCTGGCGAAATTCATCCGGATTTCGCGCGCAGCCTGGAGCTGATCAACAAGACCAACCAGTTCAACACCACCGGCGTACGCTGGACCAGCACGCAGCTTGTGCATTTCCTCACCGTCGGCGGCGACCTGCTGACGTTCCGCGTGCGTGACCGGTATGCGGATTACGGGCTGGTCGGCGTGGTGCTGTTCCGCTTCGGCCTGTTCGCGCAGGTGGCGATGAGCTGCCGGGTGCTGGGGCTGGATGTCGAGACCTCGGTCATTCACGCCATCATGCGGCTGAAGCCATGCCCGGAGTTTTACGCGCGCGTGTTCGAGACGGATGCGAACATGGTGTGCCGCGACCTGTTCCTGCGCTGCGGTTTTACGGCCAAGGCGGATGGCAGCGATTTATTTGTATGGACGGGGGGGGAGATACCGGAGACGGCGGCGCATCTTGATCTCAGTTGTGCCTTCGGGGATGCGGCTGCGGTGCCGGTTTTGCTACCGTGATCCTCGTTCACACAAAAGGATCGAGCGTGCGCACGCCGAAACCGGCAAAATCTCGCAGGTTGCGGGTGGCGACGACGAATGAGCGGATCAAAGCGGTCGCGGCGATCATGGCATCTTCCTTCAGCGTGCTCGGCTGACGGTGCATCAGCCGGCCCCAGCATCGAAACGCGGCGGCGTCCATGGGAAGAATACTGTAGGATTGAGCGACCTGCTCAAGCCAGTCTGAAAGCTCTTGCGCCCGTATGGCGTCCTGGTCGCGGGTAATTTCAATGCCGGCCTGGATTTCGCCGATTGTCACGGCAGATAGATAGAGATCGTCATTCGCGACGCCTGTCAGCCAGGCCACCACCGCACCGTGCGGCCGCGCCCGGCGGAGCTCGGATACGACGTTGGTGTCAAGAAGATACAAGCACCCGCGCCCCGCAGGTCAGGACAGGTCGGCAGGAGCCCGTTGGGAAGCCCCGTCACGGGTCGGGAGAGGGATGTCTCCCCTAGCCTCGTCAGACAGCAGCAGAGATTTCAGGGTCGGGCGACCGGCATACTGCAGTCGCTGCCATTCCCGCACGGACACCAGCACGGCTGCTTCCGCGCCACGCCTGGTCACGACCTGCGGCCCTTCATTGAGACAAGTATCGAGCAACTCGGAGAACCGCGCCTTGGCGTCCTGAACCGGCCACATGCGCTTGCCCTTTGATACGTTCAACTAGACAGATGTGTAGTCAGACCAATGTCGCCATGCAAGGTACGCGACAGGTGAAGGCTGTAGGCCCCACCGGCCTGCCCCGCTTTGGTGGGCTGCACAGCAGCCCACCCTACGGCACTCCTACTTATTGACCGTGGCGTAAAGCACCCAAAGCTTGGCGATTTCCGCCGCGCCCTCGTTGCCGCCGACAGTCCGTAATGTCTTGATGGCCAGGGGCTTGTTGCCCGCCTTGAGGTAAGCCAGACCGAGTTGCAGCTTGGCGTCCTCCGGATGGCGCAACTGATCCTTTGCCATGGCCGCGGTCATCGCCGCGATGCCCTTGTCGTATTGGCCATAGGACACTGCCTCTTCGCCAAAACCGAGCAGGCGGTTGCCGTCGTGGTCGCCCTCGGCGTCGGTGATCTGGGCCGGCAGGGTGGCAAGATTCGCGGCATAGGTTTTTTCCACCAGGGCGCGCAGACGCTGCTGACGCGGCGCCTCGGGGCCGGTGCCTAAAATGCCCTTCGCGTAGCCCTGATCGACGATGATCTTCGCCTCGCCCGGCAGCGGCACCTGCAAGGCCACCTCGGTCATTTCCATGTAATCGTCCGGCTTGACCAGGTAGCCAAGCGCCAGTTGCAGGCGCTGAATGTCCAAATTCAGGCGCGAGCTGAAGCCGGCGCGGGTCTGCGCCGCGTGGATCAGATTCTGCCAATAATCCGGCTTGGGATAATACATCACCAGCTCGGTCATCGTGGTCTGGAAGCCGGCGGTGTCGTGAATACGCTCCTGGCAGTTGGCGAGCAGATCGAGCGCCGCCTCGGTCGGGCGGCCGCCGGCCTTGATGGTCTGCGTGATTTGCGCCAGTTGAAGACGCGCGGCACTCGCGTAGTCGCCCTGCAGATAATAGGCCTGGATCGGGAATGCCCGCATCTCCGCCGACGTGCCGCCCGCCTTGAAGTAGGCCGCTGTGTAGGCAATCACCTGCGGCCATTGCTTTGCCGAGTAGGCCATGCTGGCCAGCGCCTGCCACAGCTTTGGTGTCTCGGACGCCGGCACCCGGCCGGAATCCAGCATCGCCTTGTAGCTATGCATAGCCATGGCAGTATCGCCGGCCTGCTGCGCGATCGAGCCACGCAACTCCTCGATAATAAACTGCTCATTCTCCGTCAGGCCGCGCTGCGAGGCGGCGACGCGCACCTGCGCCAACGCCTCGGCGTAGCGATGCGACGCCAACAGCGCCTTGGCCTTGGCAAGCGGCTTGCCGACTTCCGGCCGCATCATCTCCGCGTGGGCGGGAGCACTGACGACGATGGCTGGTAAAACGGCAGCAGAAAGGGTGGCGGCGAGGACCGCGCGGGCAATGATTTTGCGCATGATTACTGGCCTATGAACTGTTCGTTGCCCACGAGACCCAGCTTATCCACACCGAGCCGCTGCGCGTCCGCCATCACGTGCGCCACGTATTTGTACGTTGCCAGCTTGTTGGGGCGCAGATGCACCTCGGGCTGCGGCACGGTGGCCGCTGCCTCTTTCAGATGTGCCTGCAACGCCGCCTCGGTCGGCACCACGTCGCCGTTCCAACTGATAGTGCCATCAAAATCCACGTCGATGGTTACAACAACGGGCGGCACCGGCGGCGGCGGCGGGTTGCCGGTGGGCAGGTCCAGTTTTACCGCGTGTGTCTGAATGGGGATGGTGATGATGAGCATGATGAGCAGCACCAGCATGACATCGATCAGGGGCGTGGTGTTCATTTCCACCACGACCTCCATATCACCCCCGCCGTCGCCGGTCGGCATCGACATAGCCATTTCGTCAGTTTCCAGTTTTCAGTTGACAGTTGTCAGAGGTGACAGTTGTCGGGAGACATTTGTCAGAAAGATCAGGCGGGATGGCGGATCTTACGATCCGCCGCCGTTGCCTGGGGGGGGCTGAGTGATGAAGGCGATTTTGTAGATGCCCGCACGCTGGAGCTGCACCAGCACCTTGCCGACGAACTCGTAGCGGCCGTTCTCGTCGGCTCGGATGTGCACCTCCGGCTGCGGCACCTTCGTCGCGATCGTCTTGAGCTGGTCGAACAAGGCCGTGGTGTCGGCGATCGGCTTCTCGTTCCAGAACATGTCGCCGTCCTTGTCCACGGCGATGATCACGTTCTCCGGCTTGGTCTGCGTCGGCTGATTGCGGTCCTTGGGTAACGACACCGGAACGGTGTGCGTCACCACAGGGATCGTGATCAGGAAGATGATCAGCAGCACCAGCATGACATCGACGAGAGGTGTCGTGTTAATGGCCGACACCACTTCATCTTCGCCCTCCGCGGGGCCGACGCTCATTGCCATGGATCAGGCCACCCGCTGCGCAACAGGGGCCGGTGCGGCCGAGGCGCCCTGCGGCACGCTCACGCGGCTGCCGCTGAGCAGGATGGAGTGCAGGTCGGAGGAGAAGTTACGCACCTTCTCCTGCGCGGCCTTGTTGCGGCGGACAAGGAAGTTATAGCCGAGCACGGCGGGAACCGCGGTCGCGAGGCCAATGGCGGTCATGATCAGCGCCTCACCCACCGGGCCGGCCACCTTGTCGATGCTGGCCTGGCCGGCGATGCCGATGGCGGTCAGCGCGTGATAAATACCCCAGACGGTGCCGAACAGACCGACGAACGGGGCCGTGGAACCAACCGTCGCCAGGAAGGCCAGGCCGCCTTGCAGGCGCGAACCGATGGTGTCCTGGGCGCGCTGGATGGACATGGTGACCCAGGTGTGCAGGTCGATGGCATCCGTCAGCGCGCCATCATGGTGTTCGGTGGCGGAGATGCCGTTTTCCGCAATATAGCGGAAGGGGCTGGAGGGTTTCAGGCGCTGCACGCCGTCGCGCACCGAGCTGGTCTTCCAGAAGTCGCGCGCGGCGGCGCGGGCGGCGCGGAAGATGGAGGCCTGCTCGAAGAATTTCGTCACCATGATGTACCAGGTGCCGAAGGACATGATGACCAGGATCACCAGCGTGGAGCGTGCCACGATGTCGCCGGACTTCCACAGGGCGCTCAGGCCGTAGGGGTTGGACACGGTCTCTGTGCCATTGCCGTTATCGCTGGCGGTGGCCGAGGGTGCGGTCGCATCGGTGGGCGAAGGGGCAGCGGCGCCGGCGGCGGGTGGGGTGGCGCCGGCGGCCGGCGGGGTGGCGCTGGCATCAGCGGCCGGCGGCGTGGTGGCCGCGGGCGGCGTGCCGGGGGCTGGTGCGGGTGCCGCCGCGGTGGCGTCGGCCGGCGCAGGCGTGGCGGGTGCCGCGGCGGCGGGTGCCGGTGCGGCGGCCTGGGCGAAGGCCACGCCCGGCAGCATCGATGCGGTGCTCAATGCCAAGGCGGCGGCAAGGGCGGGAAGTTTGTTCGTCTTCATAGTAACTCCTGTTTCGCGGCCCGTCGCCGGGCGGTATTCGATCTGGTGAACTGGAACCCGGCTTATTGGTCGCCGAGCTTGAACTTGATGTCCCACGTATGGGTGGCGGCCTCGGCCACGCCATTATGGGTACGCGGCGCGTAGCGGGCGTGCTTGACGTAGGAGAGAGCCTCCGCCGCAAAGGCCGAGCCACCGGTCACGGAATTGACCGCGCAGTCGCTGGTGCGCCCATCCGGCCCCACGGTGCATGTGACGCGCACGCTGCCTTCGCGCCCGGCATCCTGCATCGCCTCCGGATATTCGAGAGGCGCGCCGGCGATCGGCCGCTCGCTCACATCATGGTCCGGCTGGACCTGGGGTTGATAGGTCTTCGGCAGCGCATTTGTCGGCGGTGCCGCATGGGTCACCGTCGTAATCGCCTGGGTCGGCGCCGGCGGCGGCGCCACGACGATTTCCGGCGGCGGGATATAGGGCGGCGGCGGCGCCTGGATGATCGGCGGCGGCGGCGGCGGCGGCGGCGGCGGAGGCGGCTTGTTCTCCTCCTGAATGATCTTGGTCTCGATCGGCGGCTTGAGCTTGGCGATGATGTTCGCCCCCAGGCCATTGACCAGAGCGTAGATCAGCGCGACGTGAAAAAGCAGGACCACCCCGATGCCAATCACATGACGGAACGGGTTCTTCTGCTGCTCGGCGTAATTCATGCCGCGCACTCCTTCATACGAAATCCTCTCTCCAGACAAGACAAACGCGGGCGGGTTCCGGCCCCCGGAGCCCCAAGGCGTAGCCCAGCGGCGATTTAATAAGCAAGCAAGATATGTTCCCGCCGCCGCATTGGCAGTCCAGGCCACCGGAAAAACCCCCGACACCTGCCCGCCCGCGGCTAATGCCTAAAATACAGGCAGATCCCCTATCCCGCAAGTGCCGAGCCAGCCGCAGGCCGGCAATCGCATGTGACGAGACCATGAAGTAGCCCGTCATGGAGCGAAGCGGAATGCGGGGCCGGCGCGCTGAGCCGCGGTGAGATTGGCAGCGCGATTCGGCCCGCGTCCCGCATTCCGCTTCGCTGCATGCGGGCTACGAGGGCTGCATCCGCGCGTGTCAGGGCAAATGGCACAGGGTCTTCATCTTGAAGGCGCCCTCACCAGTCCGGTCCTCGTTCTCGTCCTCGTCGATGCCGATGGCGCTGATGCTGTTGTCGTCGAGGATGGCGTAAAAATGCTTGGCGCCGACATATTTCCGCATGGCGTTCTGATAATTCACCATGCCGCAGACGATTTTCGAACTGCCCGGATAGGGCTCGATGGATTTGAACACCCAGTCCGTTGTGTCGGGATAGACGAAGCGGTCGGCGAACCGCTCCTCGATGCGCCGCTGGATGGCGTCCGGCACCGGGCTTGCGGCATCCGCGGCGGCCAAGGCCGGCTGCAATGCGGCCCACACAAGGATTGGCAGCAGCATCCGCCGCCTGGCGCCGCGAAGTAAATTGAGCACGGAAAAACCCATCCCTTGTGTCCCCGCCTGTTGATCGCCACACTCATAATATGGAGAGCGGCAGGCAGCCACCCGGTTTCAGTTTCAAGCTCCGCGTGAGCCAGGACTCGGAGACCATCGACATGACGCCGGAGGGCGAGATGGTGCCGCCGGCCTCGGCGCACCTGTCCTGGCCGCTGCGCATCGGCGTCGGCGCGGTGATCGTGGCGGTGCTGGCCGGGCTGGTGGCGAGTGCCGCGATCTTCCTGTGGATTGCCTCTGTGCTGATCCCGGTGGCCATCGTCGCGGCGCTGATTGCCTATGCGGCGCTGCGGTTCCAGCTCTGGCGGGCGCGGACCACATCCATTGACATCAGGCGGTGACGGGGGAACCCGCCCAGGTTGCGCATGTTACAAAACCCTGGCCTGCCGCCTCGGACCATGCCAATTTGCCGAATCGGGCGCGCCGCCCGCGGATAACCCATGACCACAGCCCTCTCCTTCGCGACCCCGCCGCTGGATAGCGACGCCGCCGAGCATATGGAACGCTATGGCGTTCTGCATGACATCATGCACCGCCGCGGCACCGCCAGGCGTTTTCGCGCAGGCGAGGCCGTGCCGCGCGAGCATATCGACATGATCCTCGATGCCGCCCGCCTCGCCCCCTCCGGCGCCAACGCCCAGCCGTGGCATTTCGTGGTCGTTACCTCAGCCCGCACCAGGCGCCTGATCGCCGACAGCCTCTGCGCCGAGGAGCAGAAGCGCGGGCGCGCCGCCACCATCGACTACCGGCCGGTCGAGACCGCGCCCGGCTGCATCGTGGTGGTCGCCGATTTCCGCATGAGCTGGGCGTATCCGGGCCTGATGGACGGCACCGAGCTCGACCAGAATTATCACGCGCAGGCGGAGCGCATCATTTTGCAGAGTGTGGCCGCCAGCACCGCCTCGGCCCACCTGGCCGCGGCCGCTCTCGGCTACCAGAGCTGGTGGGTGAGCCTGATCGGCAAGACCGACAGCATCGCCGCCCTGCACCCTCTGCTCGGCGTGCCGGTGGACCTGGCCATCACCGACTTGCTGCTGTTCGGCCACGCCGACGGCCCGCCAAAACGCCGCTGGAAGAAGATGCTCGAGGAGGTCGCCAGTTGGGACCGGTTCGACATGCGCAATTTCAGAAGTGTGGAGCAGATCGACGCCTGGATGGCCGACAGCGCCCGCCCCAACGCGCGCTCGCCGGTCATCGAAGCCGAGCCGGAGAAGCCCAGGAACGTGCTGTTGCTCGGCGACAGCATCATCGGCTCCCGCCCCAGCATGATCAAACCGTAGGATGGGTCTTGACCCATCAAGCCCGGCCATCGCCGATGGGGTTTGCGCGCACAATGATGGGTCAAGACCCATCCTACGTGGCTCAGGCAGAGCCAAATTCCCCCGCCAAAAGCTCGAACGACCGCCGCCGCTCCGCCGGGTCATGCGCCGCCGTGACCAGCGCGATCTCATCCACCCCAAGCTCCTCCGCGAGGGCCGACAATCTGGCGGCCACCACATCGGGCGTGCCGAACAGCGCGCGGGCGCGGGCCTGCTCCCGCCTGGCCTGCTCCGCCGGGGTGAACACGTAGGCGGCCGCCTCCGCCGGCGATGGCAGGGCGACATACCGGCCCCGCTCCCGCTCGGCCCGCCACACTTCGCGCCCTAAAAACATGCGCTCCGCCCGCGCGCCGGTCTCCGCCGCCTGGACGAATACGGCGACGGAAGCATAGGGCTCAGGGTGATCCTCGCTGGGCCGGTACGACGCGCGATAGGTGTGGAGTGCTTGCTCGGCACCCACGCCATCGCTGAAAAAATAGGCAAAGCAGTATGGCAGCCCGAAATGCGCCGCCACCTGGGCGCCGAAATCCGAGCTGCCCAGAATCCAGACGTCCGGCGCGCTCGCCCCCGCCGGCTGCGCGGTGATCATGCCGAACGGGTGATTGGCGACGAGCGGCCGGCCGGACACCCACGCCATCACATCGCGCACCTGGGAGGGGAATGCGTTGGCCGCCTCGGCGGCATTGGGGTTCAGCGCAAAGGCGGTGCGCCCGTCGGAGCCGGGGGCGCGCCCTAAGCCGAGATCGATCCGCCCAGGGGCGAGGGCATCAAGCACCCGGAACTGCTCGGCTACATGCAGGGCGCTGTAATGCGGCAGCATGACCCCCGCCGCCCCCAGCCGGATGCGCCTGGTGCTCACCGCCAGCGCGCCCAGCAGCACCTCCGGCGCCGAGCCGGCGACGCTGCCGCTGTTATGATGCTCGGACACCCAGAACCGGTGATAGCCCAGCGCATCGCAGATTTGCGCCAGTTCCACCGTCTCGCGGATCGACTCCTGCGGCGGGCGGCCGGAGACGATCATGGATTGGTCGAGAACGGAGAGTCGCATAGAGCGTACATGGGGACGTGACGGGACGTATGCAGCGGCCGCAAGAATCGTAGGATGGGTCTTGACCCATCATTGTGCCCGCAGGCCTCATTGGCCAGGCCGAGTTGATGGGTCAAGACCCATCCTACGATGCTGAATAAAATTCAGTCTTTGTAACCACTTCTGGACATCACAGTCACTCCTGTGTGTTTTTTATGCGCAAGAGCATCGTCCCTTGTACCACACTGAAAGATATGGTGACGGATGCTCGTCCGTCAAACCGTGCCATACAGAGACGGGTGCGGAGGCCCTTTTGTCCGGCCCGGCGTGCGTCCCGCATTCCGCAAACGCTCCATGCAGGCTACGGCCATTAAAACGCCGCATGGCCGAATATGGCGCGCAGGGCGGCGTAGGCCAGGCCGCCGACCAGAAACCCCACCAAAGTCCCGTTCACGCGCACGAATTGCAGATCGCGCCCGACCCGCAGCTCCAGCCGGTCAGTCAGCGTATCCGTGTCCCAGCCGGCGACCACGGCGGCGATGAATTCGGAAAGCTGCTGCTGCGCCGCCGGGAGCAGGCGCGTCACCAGGCGCTCGGCGGTGCGCTGGAGCCGGGCGCGGGTTGCCGCGTCGGTGGCGAGCAGGTCGGCGAGGTTGCGCAGCGACTCCTCGAGCAGCGCCTCGGTGCGGCCGCCGGGTTTTGCCGCATCTTCCTCCAGCGCCGCGCGCAGCCGGGCCCAGATGTCCCATGACCAGGCCTGGACCGTCTCGTGCGAAATCATCCGCCTTATGCCCCGCCCCAGCTCGGCCGCGCGCTGCGGGTCATGCTCCATGCGGGCGAGTTCGCGCTGCACCCATTCGTCGAACGCAACACGCAGCTCGGAGCCGTCCGGACCCATGCGGTCCATCTCCGCATTCACGCCGGCGAGTACGCGGGTGGCGATGCTGGCGCCGAGCGCCCAGCCGACGAGGCGCCCGCCCTGATCACGCACCCGCTCCTCGATCATGTGCCGAAGCCTTGCCTCCTGCTCCAGCATGCCCTCGCGCAGTTTTACCAGAATGAAGCCGAGCACCTCCTGATGCCGGCCGCCCTCCACAAGTCCCCGCAGGGCGCGCGTCAGCACCCGCCCCGCCGCGGGCCCGCCGGCCAGGCGCGGCACCAGGCGCGCCAGCGTGCGCCGGGCGCGGCCATCCTCCACGCTGGCAAGGACGCGCGGCAGGAGTGCCGTCAATCCCCGCGCCAGCGGCTTGACCACGCTGTCGTCGGTCAGCAGAATCCGCAGAAAATCGGCAACATCGAAGCGCGCCAGCAGGCGGCTCACCTCCTCGCCGGTGACCACGTGGCGCGCCATGAACCGCCCCAGCGCCTGGCCGAGCCGGGCTTTTTCGCGCGGAATGATGGCGGTATGCGGAATCGGCAGGCCGAGCGGATGGCGGAACAGGGCGGTGACCGCAAACCAGTCCGCCACGCCGCCGACGAACCCGGCCTTGGCCGCCGCCTGCAACAATTCGGTCCAGGGGCTGGCCGGCAGCCAGTAGCTGCCGATCGTCACCCCAGCCATGAGCAGCAAAAGCCCGCTCGCCACCGCGCGGGCCCGGCGCAGCGCACGGCGGGCGTGAAAATCAGGGTCGGACTTATCCATGGCGGTAGGTGACAGTTTCCAGGTGAGAGTTTCCAGAGGTTAATGTCCAGACCGCCGGCCCGTCGGAAAACCGGCACCTGTCACCTGACAATCGTCACCTGTTCCCCTATTGGCTGAACGCCATGGACATGAACAGCAATACAACCCCACCCCGCGTCAGCGTCATCATGGCGACGTACAATGGCGCGCGGTTCATCCGCCAGAGCATCAACAGCGTGCTCGCGCAAACGCTGGGCGATATCGAGCTCATCGTGGTGGATGACGGGTCCACGGACGAGACGCCGTCCGTCCTGGCATCGATCGCCGACCCCAGGCTGCGCGTGTTCCGCAATACCCAAAATCTCGGCGTGGTCCGCTCCCGCAACCGCTGTTTCGCCGAGGCACGCGGCGCCTACGTCGCCATGCTCGACTCGGACGACCTCAGCCGCCCGCGCCGGCTGGAGAAGCAGGCGGCCTATCTGGACGCGCACCCGGATACGGTGCTGATCGGCACCGCCGCCCATCTGCTGCAAGCCGGCCGCGTTCTGCCCCCGCGCCTGCCCGGTGCGACCAGCCCGGCGCTGATCGGCTGGCTGCTGCTGGTTGCCAACCCTCTCGTCTGTTCATCGGTGATGTTCCGCGCCGCGGCGGCGCGCCGGCTCGATCCGTTCATGCGCCCCGACTACACCTATGCCGAGGATTTCGACCTCTATCACCGCCTCAAGCCGTTCGGCGCCATCGCGCGGCTGGACGAGCCGCTGACCCTCTACCGGCTGCATGAAGCCAACACGTCCCGCAAGCATGAGGCGGCGATGAATGCCCGCGCGGTGCGCGTGCTGGAACCGTTTTATGCGCCCTGGTTCGGCGCGGAGGCGCCGGCCGCCGCCGCCCTGATCGCCGGCCATCTGGCCGCGGGCCGGCCGGTGACGACACTGGCGGGGCTCCGCGCGTTGCAGGATTGCCTGCGCCGCCTCACCGACGGGTTCCTGGCCGATGGCATCGCCGAGCCGGACCGGACCGCCATCCGCAGCCACGCCGAGGCCATGTGGGCGCGCCTGCTGCGCCAGTCGGCACGGCATGGGCGCTTTGCCATCGGTCATGCCGAAAGCAGTCTGTATGGTAGCCGCCGCGCCTCACCCGCCGCGGCCGCCCGGCGCCTGTTCGAGCGGCTCCCGTTCCAGGAACGCGCGCGGCTGTTCGCCCGCGGCCTGCTGACCCGGCCCGCGGCCCCGCCCGCCCCGGCGCCGGCCTTGCGCGTGCAGGACACGCTGTTCGAGCCCGCGGCCGAAGACGCAGCCGACCCGCCGACCCTGTATGTGGTGGTGGACACGGAGGCCGAATTCGACTGGACCCGCCCGTTCGAGCGCGGCCTGACCAGCGTGCACGCCATCGACCAGATCGAGCGCGGCCAGGCGGTGTTCGACCGCTACGGTCTGCGGCCGATCTATGTGGTGGATTACCCGATCGCCACCGAGCCGCGCAGCATCGAGCGCCTGCGTGCCATTCTGGCGCGCGGCGGATGCGCCATCGGCGCCCATCTGCACCCCTGGACGACCCCGCCCTTCGCCGAGGAGGTTTCCACCCGCAACTCTTATCCGGGCAATTTGCCGGCGGCGCTGGAGCGGGAAAAACTCGCCCAGCTGATGGAGGTCATCGAGACGAATTTCGGCGTGCGGCCGCTGTTCTATAAAGCGGGACGCTACGGGTTTGGCCCGCACACCGCGGCCGCCCTGGCGGAGGCCGGCATCCGGGTCGATCTCAGCATACTGCCCGGCGCCGACCTGCGCCGCGACGGCGGCCCGGATTTCCGCGCCCTGAAACCGCGGCCCTACTGGATTGGCGGGCGCCAGGTGCTCAGCGTGCCGATGACCCGCAGCCCGGTCGGGCTGCTGCCGCCGCTGGGCGCGCTGACGGAACAATGGCACCGCACCCCCGTGCTGCGGCGCCTCCCGCTGCAGGCCGCGTTGTCACGCACGCGACTCGTGGACACCATTACGCTGACGCCCGAGGGGGTGACGGCCGAGGAGCAGATCCGCCTGCTGCGCGCCCTGCTCCGGCGTGGCACACGCCAGTTCGTGCTGCATTATCACAGCCCGTCGCTGGAAGCCGGGCATACCTCCTACACCAGCACCGAAGCCGGCGTTGTCGAGTTTGTCCGCCGGCTCGAAGCGGTGTGCGCCTATTTCTTCGAGACCGTGGGAGGGATGCCGGGCTTTCCGAACGATCTCTTGCCGTGATGGTCAGGGCCTGACCGTCGGCCGGCTGGCTTGCTTCGACATTCCCGGTATCGCACCAGGCACGAAAGGTGGTCCGAGGCGTCGCGATTGATTCACGCCGGCAGCTAACGTATAGGTGCACCCAGGGACACGCAGATAATCTAAAAATAGATTATAATTCTTTACGTATCTCGAAATTAATCCTTGTTTAATTGCCTAACCTCACGTAAACAACCGTCCGGCGACGGCAGGTGTGGTCCTGGCGTCCACTACACCCGACGGAGCTTTGAATGCGTCTCATTTTTGGATCACCCTTACTGGTTTCCCTGGCCGTGGCTTCTATCGCGGCTCTACCGGCTGCCGCCGGCGCCACGCCGATCGGCAATGCCGATGTCAGCTTCTCCGACACCGGCCTGCCAGCGCAGAGCGGCCCTGTGGATTATTTCGACCTGACCGGTGATGTCGGCCAGACCTCGGTCACCGAGGGCGGCGTCAGCCTCACGGTGAATAATTCCGCCAGCGGCATCGTTCAGGGCAGCCAGAGCGGCTACTACGCGGCACCCGTGATGGGCGGCACGAGCAGCAATCCGGTGCTCTGGTCCGCACCGTATATTCAGGCCGGCTGCACCGGCCAATATTGCACCGGCGGTGCAGTAGGCTCAGTGACGCTGAATTTTTCGACACAGCAGCAGTATTTCGGCCTGCTCTGGGGCTCGGTCGGCGCTGGCGACATGCTGAATTTCTATAACAACGGCACGCTGGTCGAGAGCCTGACCGGCAGCGAAGTGATCGCCGCCGCCAACGTCAACACCTCCAATGGTTCTGAAGGCTTTGATGGCAGCCAATATACGCTGATCAATCTGATAAACGGTCTGACGTTCAACTCCGTGGTGCTGGAGCAGACCGTGTCCGACGCGTTCGAGGCGGCCGATTTCGAGTATGCCGCGCAGGACACGTTTGTGCCCGAGCCCGCCTCCTTCGCGGTCATGGGCATCGGCCTGCTCGGCCTCGGCTTTGCCCGCTACGGCCGCCGCCAGGCCTAGTCACCGCGGGGCGGGAGGGAATCTCCCGCCCCACGCTTAAAACCGGTCTTTCGCGGCGCGTATTTCGGCAAGCCTCGCCGGAGACGCGGCACGCAGAAAAGGGTTGGCGGCGCGTTCCTCGCCCAGGCGCGAGGGCAGCGTCGCCTGCCCATCTGCCCGCAGCCGCGCCACCGCCTCCGCCCTGGCCTGCAGCGCCGGATTGCCGGGCTCCACGGTCAGTGCGAATCGGGCGTTGCTCTGCGTGTATTCATGCCCGCAGCACACCAGCGTATCGTCCGGCAGGGCCGCGAGGGCGCTGATGGACGCAAACATGTCGGCCGCCGTCCCTTCAAGCAAGCGGCCGCATCCCAGGCTGAACAGCGTGTCGCCGCAGAGCAATACCGCGCCGTCCGGGATAAAATACGCAACATGGCCGCGCGTATGACCCGGCGTATCGATCACCTGCACCGAAGCCTGGCCGAAGGCTAAAACATCGCCGCCGGCGACCGCACGGTCCAGCCGCGGCAGGCGGTGCGCGTCGGCGGCGGCGCCCACGACAGGGCAGCCGTAGCGCGCACGTACCGCATCGGTGCCGGCAGTATGGTCGGCGTGATGATGGGTGAGCAGAATGGCGTCCAGCCGGCCGCCGCCTGCATCGATGGCGGCCGACACCGCATCGGCGTCCGCGGGATCGACGATGGCCACCGCCCCGCTCGCGGCCTCCCGCAGCAGCCAGGCGTAATTATCGGACAGGATCGGCACCGCCTGGGCGGTCACGGAGGGGATTGCCGCGGTCATCTAATCTCCTGGTTCGGTCATCGCGGATTCAGCTACGCCCTGGAGCACCGCGGAGGCCGCCTTGGCAAGCGACTCCGACGACACCGGCTTGCGCAGGAGCATAGTGATGCCGGCGTCCCACTCCTCCATGTTCAGCCGCAAACTATTATCGGCAAAGCCGGTCAGCAGCAGCACCGGCAGGCGCGGCTGCCGCCGCCGCGCTTCCGCCAGCAGCACCGCGCCGTTCATGCCCGGCATGGCATAGTCGGTAATCATGATGTCCGGAGTCTCGCCGGAGTCCAGCCGCGCCAGGGCCACCGGGCCGCTATGCGCCCGCGTCACCCGGTAGCCGAGTTCCTCCATCTGCCCTGCGAGCACCTCGCGCACCAGCGCATCATCGTCCACCAGCAACAGGCGCGTCAGCAGGGCTGCCGAGGGACCGTGCGGCGCGGGCCCGGCGTCGGCGGTGGCGGGCGCTGCCGCTTCGGCCTGGATGGCGAGCGGCAGCCAGATTGATACGGTGGTTCCCTCGCCGGCGGCGCTGGTCAGCAGAAACCCGCCGCCTGACTGCTCGGCGAAGCCGCGCGCCATGGCCAGCCCTAACCCAGTGCCCTGGCCCATTGGTTTCGTGGTAAAAAACGGCTCGCTTGCCCGCGCCAGCACGGAGGGTTTCATGCCGATGCCGGTATCGGTCATGGCAAGGCGCACGAACTTGCCGACCGGCAGGCCATAGACATTGACGTCCGCCGGGGTCACCGACTCCAGCCGCGCGCTGATCGTCAGCGTTCCGCCGGCCGGCATGGCTTCGCGCGCATTCAGCGCCAGATTCACCAGAACGGCTTCCAACTGGCCCTTGTCGGCCAGCAGCGGCGGCAGGCTTTCCTCGGCATCGAGACGCACATGGACGGCAGCGCCCAGCATATGCTCCAGCATGTCGAGCAGGCTGTGCAGCAGGGCGGCAGGCGCCACCGGCATAGGCATCAACTCGCCCTGGCGGGCAAAGGAGAGCAGCCGGGCGGTAATCACCCCGCCGCGCGCCGCGGCATCGCCGGCCATGCCGGCCAACTGCCGCACCACCTCGGCATCGCCGGCACGCCGCTGCATCAGCGCCAGGCTGCCGGTGATGGCCTGCAACACATTGTTGAAATCATGCGCAATGCCGCCGGAAAGCT
>Ga0116227_10010920_pt1 | contig 15560 bp, 19 predicted proteins | sample S1TSphgellanicum_FD_89693 | JGI IMG/M metagenome (GOLD analysis project Ga0116227, IMG submission 89693) | Host-associated microbial communities from peat moss isolated from Minnesota, USA - S1T2_Fb - Sphagnum magellanicum MG | ecosystem: Host-associated > Plants > Peat moss > Unclassified... | reverse complement strand
GTCTAGAGGATATTTAATTGAACAACCATGACTTTTGTCCTCTTTGTTAGAATATGAGTGACTCTCCAAATTATGATGTCAACCCTTTTATTATCCATTTCCTTCACACTTTCACTCTTGTGTAACCCATCTTCTATTTCTCGCATTTGATTTGTAACTTGTTTTGGTTATTATTGAATTAAATGGTGACAATGTTATGACTACCTATCTACTTATATAAAATAATTGGTGTCCGCACATGCTTGATTTGATAATTCCTGATTGGCTGGAGGTCCCCCTCCTCCCTTGAGAGCCATGAGTGGAAGTATGTGCGCCCTGCATCCTAGTACTTATATAAAATAATTGGTGTCCGCACATGCTTGATTTGGTAATTCGTGATTGGCTGGAGCCCTCCCCCCTCCGTCCCTTGAGAGCCATGAGTGGAAATATGTGGGCCCTGCATCCTAGTAGTTTTCATATAGTCAATGAGACGGCTGAACATGCACCCAAGAGGGCTCATCTTTTTTTTCCCTTGTGAGAAAGAAGGGGGGTGGGGCGAGGAGGTGAGTGTTGCATTGTCAAAACCCTTGCCTTGGTCACGCACGGGTTTTGACAAGGAAAAAGGAAAGCGGGTTGGTGAGAAGGAAAAAGGAAAGCAATGTGTTCCCAATGTGTTCCCATGAAGTTTTCATTCTGTTCTCAATGAGTTCTCAACATGTTCCCAATAGTACCAGACTTTATCCCATATCTTTTGCCTTTGCCCCAAAGTTCAACTTTCATATACGTCTATAAACTCTAAAGGTGGGGCAAAGGAAAGCATCCTTTAAGTAAGTAGATGGTTGATACTTCATACATAGAACTAACCACCATGGTTAGTTAGCTAGGGAACTGAAACCCAACAGAAAACTGTATCCCTGGTCATTTCACATCCATCCTGCCTAAGCCCTCCTCCTCCGCCCCTCATCCTGTTTATAAATTTCTAGGGTTTATGGATTAGCTGCTTAGAAGAACCTTTTAGGGTTTATGCATTAGCTGATTAGAAGAACTTTTAGGGTTTGTGGATTTGGCGAATCATGTGTTGAGCGGGTGAGTAGGGAGTGAGAATTTTTGTTTATGGGTTTGAGAGAACGACAGTGATGATGACGATGATGGGTGGGAGCAAGGATGGAGCGTTTCGGAGCTCGGGAGAAGTGGAGGTGGAGGCAGCTTTCATAGGAGTGGGTTGCAACAGAGTGGTGGGAGCAGTTGCCTGGGGACCTTGCAATCTGGTGGCTTTTGCTGCTCACCATGTTGTCGCCATTTTCTCTCCCCAGGTTTTTTTTTTCTCTTCCTTATTGTCAGCTTCTCGCTTACACGTTTTCTCTTGTACGCTTCTCAGGGTGGTATGTGAATAAGAGCTTGATTGCTGAATTGGGTCTTGAGAGAAAGAGAGAGAGAGAGAGAGGAATGAAAGAGATGGTTTTGGGAATTATGACTGCTCAGTAAATTTCCTTGTAGAAGTTCCTCTTTTCTTCCAAAGCACCAATTTGCACCAATTTTGGAATATTAGGTTTAGGGTTACATTCTCTCACCAAGGTGGCAATTGGAGTGTTTGCCTGAAGTGTTTAGGACATTGATAAGGCTTTTCTGGGGGGCCATGACTTGTTTGATGAGCTGATTGTGGAGATATATTTGTAGCAGTTTCAGAATATTTAAATTGGCTGATCAATGGGTTGTGGACTGTTTTTGTAGACAGCAAAAGTGTTGGCGACATTGCCAGGACACAAGGATTTGGTCAATTGTGTGGAGTGGATACTATGTCAGCAGCGAACCCACTCTGACTCCTGTATGTCAATGTTAATCCCTTTTTTGGCTGTGGCTCATTTTATCTTTCTTGCTCCAATTTCTTTGCAAAGAGGAGCTGCTGCTGAATTGTGGAAATTTCTGATTGCACAATTGGTGCAGATGGGGTTGGCACAGAGGAGCAGTTTCTTCTGTCTGGAAGTGCAGATGGTGCAATCTTCTTGTGGGCTTACTTCCCTTTGAAAAACAAGGTTCATTTCTTGTCTACTTTCTTGGCAACAGTTTGAAGTACAAGGCTGGTGGGTGTGGTAGTTCTAAAGTCATGCATCCAGATTTAGCAAATGAGTAAAATGTAGCAATGAGGATGTCGAGGTTTTAGATCAGGAATTTTGAGGGCTAGCTAGCAATGCAACTTTCCTAGCTAATGAAAGGGTCTATGTATTACTTTCTCTGTCTGTCTGTGTCCCTCTTATGCATGCACGCATAATTTGAAAAAACTCCTGCAAATACCTCCTCCATGACTTTTGAGCTTGGGTTTTATTTCACCAGTGGAGGTCAGCTCTACAAGTGTCGGCAGCACATGAGAAAGCTGTAACATGCATTGCAGTGTACCCACTGTCAGCATCTTCAGCATTTTTTGCTTCAACATCCTCAGATGGCACTGTACGTCTCTGGCAGGCTTCATTATCTACAGAAGCTGGTGGTATGAGCACCTTACTGTTTCCTGACATCTTTTTCTTCCCTCACCGTTTAACCACTGAAGCTCCAAGTAGCCCTCAGCTGCCCAGGATGCTCAATTTGAGCTTTGTTTAACTGGAGTAATTCCTTAGCCTTCATGTGTCCTGAAGCTGGATGGAAATATGCACAGCAAATAATTTTATGTTTGAAAGGAGCCTGCGTGTGTGCAATCATTTTTTGTGATTTATTTTCTGTAGCTGGTGAGATAGCAAGAAGCATTCATAGCCAGAACCGTGATCTACTCCCTTTTGTATGACTACCAGGTGAATGCAATGTGACTCTTCTACAAGTTATCAACGTGGGCACAAGAGTTATGACAGCAGTCACACTGGCCTGCTTCCCTAAGAGCTCTAGCAATTTCTTGCTGGCCATGGGTGGCCTGGACAATCAAATCCATTTGTATGCTGGAACCGTGACTGGACAGGTATGTTGAAGTAAGTGCTGATCCATGCAACTCATTGTAAGCTTATTATTTCTATATTGTTGTCCTCAAGTATTCATCTATTATCTCTAACACCTCCTCATTGATTTCACAGTTTGCACCGGTGTGTCACTTGAAGGGTCATCAGGATTGGATTCGTGGTCTTGACTTTTCCAAGATTGTGGAGGATGCTGATTCGGGGCCATCTTTGTTTCTGGCAAGTGCAGCCCAAGACCGGATCATTCGCTTGTGGAAAATTACACGCAGGAAAGTTCTCTCAATAGATGGAGAAAATCAATCAGGACCTACCCTGAAGATGTATATTGAGGGACCAATTTTCAAAGCTGGAGGCAATGTATGGCAGGTATCTCTTGAATCACTTCTTGTGGGTCATGAAGACTGGGTGTATTCAGTATGCTGGCAACCGCCACAAGCAGATGTTGTCGGTCATGATGATGGACCATCTATTCGACAACAGATGTGTGTGCTATCAGCATCAATGGACAGAACCATGATGATTTGGAAGCCAGATCTCAAGTCTGGGATTTGGATGAATGTGGTCACAGTTGGGGAGCTAGGACATACAGCTTTAGGCTTTTATGGTGGTGTATGGAGCCCACAAGCCAATGCGATTCTAGCTCATGGATATGGTGGGTCACTTCATTTGTGGTGCGAGATTGGACATGAGGAATCACAGTGGAGGCCTCAGGTTGTTCCATCAGGACATTCAGGGCCAGTAGTGGATGTGTCATGGGGAAAGAATGGTCTATTCCTGCTCTCAGCTAGCCATGATCAGGTACAGTTTACTCTCAAATAGTAACTGTTTTGGTGCAGCAGAAGTCCTCACTCTGACTTGCCATCTGAGTGCAGTCACTTGAAATTACAGAGTCCAGTTATCACATTGCTGCATGATATCATAAAGGAAAATCTGAATGTTTGATATTGTGGGATCACCAGACAACTCGCCTGTTTGCTTGCTGGAAGAGGAAAGAAGGAGGTGATGAGATTAGTGGGCAGTCATGGCATGAAATTGCTCGACCTCAAGTTCATGGGCATGACCTCAATTGCTTGGTGGTTGTACAAAGCCCAGGGAACCATTGTTATGTTAGTGGAGCAGATGAAAAAGTTGCAAGAGTGTTTGAGGGGCCACGAGCTTTTATAGACAGTCTTGCTGCCTGCACAGGCGTAAGAGATGACAGTGGATTCATCAGAGAGGATATTCAGATTATGGGAGCAAATATGTCTGCACTTGGCTTATCTCAGAAACCCATCTACTCTCAAGGTCCACCACTCACATACTCTCTTTGTTACCGAAGCATGTTCATTGTGGCATGATAATGGACAGCATCACTCAGTTTAAAGCCCTGTCTGTTGATATTTACTTGGTTTCACTAACTTGGGACTTACAATCCAGCTCAGGCATTGGAGCAAGCAAGAGAGAAAGTGAAGTAGCAAATTTGGATACAATGGAGGCGCTGCCAGATGCTGTGCCCATGGTCCTGACAGAGCCTCCGTTGGAAGAACATTTGGCTCACCATACGCTCTGGCCAGAGTCACACAAGCTATATGGTCATGGCAATGAGCTTTTTGCCATGTGTTGTGACCATGTGGGCAAAATCCTTGCAACAGCTTGCAAGGTATTTTGACTGGGTGCTTGCTCATGTTGAAGAGAGATTCTTGTATAATTTAAAGCTTTCAGTTGATGAAGTGTTGCTGGTAAAAGGTGATTGTCTTATACTTTGTGGGCAATGCTGACAAGGTTATGACTGTGCATTCTTGTCATGTTTGTTTTTTCTTTTTTGCTGGAACTGTAAAAGTTTTATGTCACATGTCTTGTGGAGTTTCTCTCTGCAATTGGATTGATATTCTGTTGATAAGTGGGGTAAGGAATCCTGTATGTCCATCATTGTTGGCCTCACTTGTGGATCTTTTAGCTGGCTTACAGGCACAGTCAGCAAGTGTTGCAGAGATATGGCTGTGGCATATCGATTCTTGGAGGGTTGCAGGGCAGCTGAGATCACACACGCTCACTGTCACACAGATGGAGTTTTCTCACAACAATCAATTTTTGTTGTCAGTTTCTCGAGACCGACATCTCTCCATATATCAACGGGTGGAGACAGGTTATACCTCATTACCTTGGTTTTTTGTACATTCCTGACATTGCCCAGAAACTAAATCTCTCATATGCCAGCTGAATCTTGAAATATCAGATAGAATTTTTTTGGTGCAGTGTTTTTCAGGAATTTTGGCAGATATGTGGACTCTCTCCTTAGTAGCTTAGATTGTTGTTTTATTTCCAGACATTTTTTCACTGGAACTGCAGATGGGTATAAAAGACTTCCAGGAGGAAGAGTGAGTTTTGGGCAGCTCTGGAAGCTATCAAATTTGCTAAGGCTTCATTCATGCACATTGGCTGGTTTTCTTGCTTGGGGATCAAGAGTCCCTTGCATCTAGACTAGTTTTCCAACTGTAAGAGAGTTGACAGAGTTTGTTGTGGGGTTGACTGGAACAGCAGATGACCATGAGTCGCCTTACAAACTACTGACCAGAGTTGAAGGACATAAGCGTATCATCTGGGCTTGTTCATGGAGTCACTGTGACCAATTTTTTGCTACAGGATCACGAGACAAGACTGTGAAAATTTGGGAGCTTGACAGCAGCAGCAGCATGGGTTGTAGTCCACAAGTGCAACTTGCTGCCACACTCCCAGTTTTCAAGAGCAGCATAACAGCTCTGTCTTGGGCACCTTTTGGAGGTTCAAAAGATTCTCGTGTACTTGCGATAGGTAGGGAAGATGGTCTACTGGAGTTATGGAAGGGGAGCATAACAACAACAGCTTCTTCACATGGTGAGAGTGGCAGTCACAATAGTGTGGATACTGATTTTATTGGAAAATCAAACATCACGGAGACCAGGAAGTTAGACATGTCATGCTTTGTAAGAGTGGATGCCAATTTGTGCCACGTTGCTACAGTTCATCGGCTCACTTGGAGGGATGTTCCCATCCCACCAGATGAAACAAAGACAACAATGCATGTTGATAGGAGAGATGAACCACAAACAATGACTTTGCAGTTAGCTTCAGCTGGAGCTGATCATTCGACAAGGATTTTTGATGTGAAATTCACATATTGAACATGATTTCAGGTTTGGATACCATAAACCTTGTTTCTGTGATCTCCAGATGAAAAAGTCCTGAGTGAGTGTGGAGATGAATGAATATCTGTGATCTTCAAATGTAAAAAGCTCAGGAGACCATTGACGGCAGCACGCGCACAATCATTTTGTTTGTGCAGATCAACTTCTGGTCTTGCCAAAGTTGCTCAGAGGTTGGAGACTAAGACTACTACTACTAGAACTATATCTGTCTGGAAAGAAGGACTAAGTGGTCTCAGGCAAAAATGAAAAACCTTCGTCCATTCACAAAAACCTTATGTCCACACTTGAAAGAATGATAGGTGTGATTTGGCACCGAATCAGACTATTTGGGCTCAGTGGGTATACCAATGAGGCGACAATAGGTGAAAATCCAAGGGATTTGAGCAAATCAATGTGGAGTTGCCATACCGATTGGATTGAACCCTAAACCCTAAGGTAGGAACAGCCAATAAGAATTAGTTCTTGATAGCTTTGCATCTCATCTCCAACACGGCATTTTCACTTCCCAAATGGAAATGACAAAGAAAGGAAATATATCCAATTTCACTGAGTGATTTTTTGGGTGCAAAATTTTCACTATTTTGAGTTCTTTTATGGAATTTTTTTTTTTGGGGGAAAAGAAAAAAGCTTTTTCAAGGAATAATTTTTTTCCCAAGCAAAATAATTGCCACTTTTGCAAAATCAAAAATACGATTTAGTCAAATTTGGCGATAACTCAAAGAAACTCCTAAAATTTTGCCAATTTGAAAAAAAATAAATCCTCAATTTGACGAAATTTCGCCAAAAATAAAAGAAAAAGAAAAAAAATGGCCGTCCGCGCAAACCCCACACCCTCGGAGTCACGTAAAGTGCGTTTTGTTTTGTGCTCGCCCGGGCAGACGAGCGAGCGGGCGGCCGGGCGGGCTGACGGAGAGACACTGAGAAGACGGGTCGTTGTGTTTGTTGTGGCTTGTTGTGTGCATCGTGGGTGTGTGCGCGAGGAGGAGAAGGAGGAGCAGAAGGAGGAGGAGAACGAGAAGAACGAGGTGGAGGAGGACTAGTAGCAGTGCTGGGGTGGGTGCTGGGGTGGGTGCAAAATGGAGCACTACTACTATTGTTGCTCTTCTACCGGAAGAATGATGCAGCAAGGAGGAAGGATTACAACTGCTACTGCCAGACTCTCTGCGGCTTCTGCGGCTTCCTCTCCTCGCTTCTTCTGTAAGCTTGCAGCAGGGGTTGCAATCTCTTCCAAAAGCTTGCACAACCTGAGTAGTAGCAGTAGTATTAGTAGTAGTAGTAGTAGTACCGTCAGATGCTCAGCAGCAAGTAGCAGTGCAGTCACCGAACAAGAAGTACCGGCAGCATCTGTTCGCCCTGTTATCAGGTATTTCATTTCACTCTTTTGTTGTTTTTTGCTTTTATGAAATCTCTTTTGGTATGTTTATCTGTTTGTGTGTGTGCGTGTGCGTGTGCGTGCGTATTTTCTTGGGGAGAGATGGAGAGATGGGGGAGAGAAAGAGAGGAATGGTGGCTTTTTGTTGTTGATGTTTTTTTGTGAACAATGAATGCATTGTTGTGGGGTGGCGGGTGGGGCAATGTAGGCGAGTTGGCAGAGGCTCAAAGCTTGTTGGTTGTGGATCAGCTGTTCCTACCACTATCATATCCAATGATGACCTTTCCAAGGTTGTGGACACTTCAGATGAATGGATTGCAGTTCGAACTGGGATCCGCAATCGTCATGTGCTCGCAGGCAAGGTTCTAATTTGAGGCTGACTACTGTACTCTCTGTCTCTCCATTTCTCCTTCTTCAGAATGAGTGAGAGGAGTCCCAGGATTAGGGTTTCATCTTCTGCACACAAGATGCTTCAGGCATGTTGTCAGTCTTCTTTTACAATGCAGGTTGTGCTAAGAGGGTTTCTTTGTTCCTTCATATTCTGCACAAAAGATGCTGCAGGCATGTTGTCAGCTGTCTTTTACAAATGCAGGTTGTGTGTGCTAAGGGGGTTTCTTCTCAGAAATGCAGAAGGCGAGACAGTCACAAGCCTTTCAGTGGAGGCCTCAAAGAAGGCACTAGAGATGGCCAATGTGAATCCTGAGGATATTGATCTGCTGTTGCTCTGCACATCTACACCGGACGATCTCTTTGGCAGTGCACCCCAGGTAAATAGCATCAGGCAGGACGGCAGCCAAGCCAGTGATGACACATGGACAGGGGAGGGGGGATGTGAGAAGAATGTGTGCCATCTCCTGAAAATACTTTGGGGTAGCATTGCATGCATGCATGGGACTTCGCATATATTATTACCCTCAAATGTATTTACCCTGCCATTATTGTTTTGTCTATTGTGTATATCACTTTGTGTTGATGTTGCAGGTGCAGAAGGAGCTGGGATGCTGTAATGCCCTGGCATTTGACTTGACAGCTGCATGCAGTGGTTTTGTGCTGGGACTTGTAACCGCATCCCGGTTTATCAAAGGTCCCCAATCCTAATTCTTGTTGGTCATTTTTCTGCATATTTCAAACTGTGGCCTGCCAAAATGTGTTGGCAAGAAGAACCAGTTTCTCCTTGTGCATGGGCGACTATGACAAGTCAAATGAGTGCAAATGCAGGTGGTGGGTATGAGAATGTGCTTGTGATTGGTGCGGATGCACTTTCAAGATATGTGGATTGGATGGATAGAGGGACTTGTATCCTCTTTGGTGATGCTGCTGGGGCTCTGGTCTTGCAGGTGTGTAGTGTGCTTCCCCTCTTTTTATAGGCCTTCTGTACAGTTTTGGCTAACTGAGAGTAATCACAGTGGCCACTTTAAGATAAGTGCAGTCATCTTGATGGAGCACACAAGCATCTTTATGGATCAACATTTATATTTGTTTGGTAAGGTGAGTGATGTGAGTTGTGTTGTTATTTCTGTGTAGGCAGTGGGCGATGACCAGGACAGCTTGCTTGGATTCAACTTACGCAGTGATGGTGGTGGACAGAAGTGGGTCCTGCATTTTCTCCTTTTCTCTCACCACATATTGCAAGCCTATCAGCTTCTGATGGCCGTAGTCCATGTTGCCAGTACACTAGTTTTTGCATGGGTTTTCATACAAGTGAATAGTTTGCGCTCTATCCAACATGATGTGTAATGTTGCTTGCAAACATCAAAGATGGAGAGAGTTGCTCTGACATGACTTGAGGATGGATGTTGCAGGCATTTGCATGTGCGAGTAGATAATGTTCCAGATACCTCTCATAATGGAGCCACAACAAATGGAACTACAACGAATGGAACTGTGATCAAACTTCCAACCAGGGCATCCTATGACTGCCTTCAGATGAATGGGAAGGAGGTATTTAGGTTTGCTGTTCGAGCAGTGCCTCAGGTTATAGAAGCAGCCTTGCAGGAGGCTGGCCTCACAGGAGCAAATTTGGACTGGTTGCTACTGCACCAGGTAAAAACTTGAGACTTTTTGTGTGATTGTTGCACCTGAGATTTTCATAGGCAGGAATCTGTTGTAGGGTGAGCAGAGATCATGAGTTTGTATGGCTTAACCGGTTGGTAAGATGAAGCACAAAGTGAAATTTCTTACTTGTCTGGGTGCAGGCTAATCAGAGAATTCTTGACTCGGTGTCGCAGCGACTGGAGATACCAACAGACAAAGTGATCTCTAATCTTTGCAATTATGGCAATACCAGTGCTGCTTCCATACCTCTAGCACTTGATGAAGCTGTTCGAAGTGGCCTTGTGCAACCAGGTCACATTGTGGCCACTGCTGGCTTTGGTGCTGGCCTCACTTGGGGCTCTGCAATCGTGCGATGGTCTTAGAATAAACCTGAACTCTTTTTCTCACCCAACCCTACCTTTGTTCCTTCCTTCATCTCCATTCCCTCCTCCTGTTTACAGCTCTTATTGTAAACAGTAGTGGATGCAGAGAAGGCAATCTACAGTGAAACATTTGCTGGACACAGCCTCCACAAATGAGGGGCGAAAATCTCTTGGTAGGCACTAGGATGACTGTGTCACAGAGTCAGGGTAAGGCATTGGGGGTGTAGAGCATTGAATTGACTGGATAGTAGCAAATCCCTCTGCTTAAATTGACAGGCAGACATATTTCGGACTTTGGTAGACGAGTTTTCCTGTTGCTTCCAGTAATGCAACAGAAACTCAGCACACAGATTTTTGTATAATTGTTGTCCCAAGGCTTAAGCAGGTTGCTGTTTTACTTCACTACACTTACTGTCAGGAGCCGAAGGAGAATAATGAGAGGTAGTCACCTTCATCATCGGTGATGGTTTGATTATGATTGCACTTATTGTTGTTCTATTTGTTTTGGTTTGGCCAGAACTGATACAGTTTTTAAAACAACCATTGTGGAGTTGCTCTCTGCAATCACAATTATATGTTGTGTGAGAATTTTGCACCCTCATTGGTCACCCTAGTTTGTAATTTCCAGCATAGTCATCAAGCCCAAGGTTGTATTTGGATTTGGTTTCAGCTTCAAGTCTCTATAGGCACAAGTTCAATATGTGACCGGAGTGACTTGATGCAGCAGAGGGGTCTATTTGCAGAGTTTGCCTTTCAACCCTTCTTCAAGTTTGTGTTGCTGCTGCATTTTCTGCAGAGTGATTATACTCAATGACAGGCAGAGCAATCCTCTGCAAAACCCTGTTGGCCTAATTTGCCAAAGCAAATTAAATCTGTTGGAATTGGGTCTAGCAATATTTGGACACAGGTTTAGAGGAATAAGGTCATTGGACAGTTGAAGGAGAATTTGCACTGAGTCCTGCACCTCTTCATCTTAGGGTGTAGTGATTGCTATATATTTCATGGCAAGAGTACCTGCAGTAGTGCTTGGACACAACAATGTGAAAGTGCAATGATATATGATATTTAGTTATGTGCACAGCAATGTCCAATGAGCAATATTGTGGGAATGATTGTTGTCAAAAGAGGGTTATATCTGTAATGTGCCTGAGTCCAGGATGCAGGAGTAGACAGACAGGTATATAGAAGCCTGTACAAAATAGTCTCACCTTGCATCCAGAGGACAGAGCAAGAAAATGTATCCAGGTGCGAAGCACAGCACCTAGAACAAAAATGTCTACAAGAATAGTGACAAAATGGAAGGCGGTGATGCCTATAGTAAGAGCATTTGTTCAACATGCTTCTGATGTAACCACTCTGAAAGTGGTTTTCCGGAACTAACAAAGCATCCCAAATTGGAATTTTCCATGTAAAAAGGAGAGCCCAGGCTTGCAAGCATGTTCTGAACTGCATGCCTCACCAAAGAGGAGCCTGTAACACGGCTATGCTTTCCCCACCCTGTGATAATCTCTATGCGTTCAGGAGCCCTTCCTGTGTAGACCATTTTCTCTCTCAGGCCTGACAGAGTCCTTGAAAGTGCCACTAAGGCTGTGCCAATTGACATGACATGCAGATCAATGGACCACTGGTTCTTTACTTTCTCCCGCACTGCAAGTGGGTATAAATTGTACTCCCTGGCAACTTCCCAAACTAATCCTGCCTCTCTCCTGCGCCCAAGCTGGTGCAGAAACTCAATCAACGCATCTGTAAACCCACGCTTGCTGTCATGTGCCTCACCATGACAACTTTCAAAAAATTGCTGAATCCCAATTTTTAATTCCTGCATTGGCACCTCCACTGATAACAAGGAGCACACCAAGGCCGAAGCAGGATGATCTGTGCTTGCCATGAGACCCATCACTTGCTGATGCTGATGATGTGCACTTGCAGTGCAGGAACTCAAAAGGATAGTGAGGGTTTGCAAGGCAGGAGTCAGACCCCATGTCTTCATTGAATCCAGCATATTACGTGCAGCAGAAATTTGTTGCATGCGCAGGTATGTACCTAGCAAAGAGTTAGTGATTTGGACATTGGGCGTAAGCCCTGCACCTAGCATCCTCTTGTACCAATCCCAAGCTTTATCAGCATTACCAGCCTTGCCCCACATCTCTATCAGAAGACCATACATAAGTACATCGGCAGTCCACCCAGCTTGCTCCATCTCCACAAACATCAGCTCTGCCTCATCAATGTGGCCTATTTGGCCCAGAACTTCCATCATTATGCTGTATGTCACTCTGTCAGGTTGGAAACCCGCATCCTGCATGTCATTATACAGCTTCATAGCCATATGGGGACTCCCTGCTTTGGCCTGGGAATCAATGATGATGTTGTATGTCACTAAGCTCGGAATGCACCCATGTTCAATCATCTCCTGGAAAAGCTTATATGCAGCATTGACCTTGCCTGCCTTGCCAAGGCAGTGAATAATGACACTGCAACCAAACATGAAAGTGTCAACCAACACTCTAAATGTAAGTCAACTTCCAATAATATACAGACTGAACATTGCATACAACCAAACATACTCAACATACTGTCATAACGACATTTTGAGACTCTTCATATTGATTGCTCATCAACTCTGACATTGCTACCTAGTTAGCTTATAGCAAGAGGTAACCATCAGCAAACCTATATATCAATGACAACAGAAATAAAGTAGCCATCAACAAAAATCAAACTATGCTTGTAGGCTGCAAGATAGACCTGTAAGTGAACGTGTCTGGCCGGAAGCCAGCCTGCTGCATTTGCTGATACATGTCCATGGCAATGTCATGAAAGCCAGCTTTTGAATGCAGATCAATAAGTGTGCAATAGGTCACACGATCTGGACTGCAGCCGACTCCCTGCATTTGATGAAAAATACGGACTGCTTGACCCAAATAGTTAGCTCTGCCATACAAATGGATAAGCCTATTGTAGGTGACAACTGATGGTTCACAGCCTTCTCTCTGCATCTCCTCAAGAAGATGACTGCAGGCCTCAAAGTTCCTTGCACGACCCAGTATCCCAATCATGGTGGTGTATGTGCAAACATCATGCTTGAATCCACTCTGCCCCTTGGCCCAATTGAAAAACTTCAAGGCTAACCCAGCTTCTTTCTGATGCTTCAACACCTCATTGATGTGAAACGCATTGAACCTTGCATTCAAATTAGAGAGTGCATCTACAGTCTCTGGCCGCCAATTTAGTTGATCCAGGATATCACACACATGATCCACCACTTCCCCGGTAGCAGCTCTTGGCTCAGAGGCTGCCTTATGAGTGTGTCGCCTACCTCCACTCTGTGGCCTCCCATGATTCACACCTCTGGTTGCTCTAAAACCACGACCATCCCCACCTTTCCAACTTGGCACTTCATCTTTTGATGTACAAGATGAGGCCTCTAATACTGACCCTGGAACTGATGCCTGCTTAGGAAGCAAAGCAGGTAAAGTCCGCCCTACTGTCCTACTAGATGAACTCCATGCATGTACAGGGAAAGGTTGAACAGTGGATGACTGTGACTGTGTTGTGCGGGCTTGCCACACAACCCTGGAATTCCCACCTGCATCTGAAAGGGTGTCATGACTCCCTGACCTCCTCTGAGATTCCCTAACAGTTGTGATGCTAGAACACCCTTCATTTCCTACTGATGCAGATTGAACTTCTTGCTCAGCCCTAGCTGCTGCTGCTACTTCCTTCCCTCCCTTCTCAAATGCAATTGCAGTGGATGATGTCCTTGATGGTTGTCTTGGCAGACTGTAATTGCCAGACCTGCTGCCAGTTGATGACAACACACTATTTTCAATGCTAGACAATCCACCAATAACAGCCAACCCAACTTTATCTGGACATGAGGTGGCATCTTTGCCAGTTGGACTAGCCAGCACTCTGACCACTGGAATGACTTTTCCATCTTGAACCAATCCAGAAGTCTCAGTTGGGTTTCTGGCTTGACTGAATGTGTCCTTCAGATAGATTGAAGGAATAGGTGTAGCATGAACAGCAACAGGTTGTGTCCTTTCGGGTGATTTTTTGTAACTGCCCTCTGGTTGGGTGGCTGGAGAAGATGGAATTCTCTGCGGTTGGCCAAGAACAGGGTTAGAGGCAGGAGTAGACCTTTTCCCATTCTCTCCTTGCTCATCAGAAGTACAAGTTCCATTGGGGTTGTTGCATGATCCATCACCAGTCCGAGTCCCACATGTAGTACCAGCTACTAGCCATGTGCGAGTAGCCTTGTACAAGGGAACCAGCTGTTTCGGTCGCAGCATTGCCTGCATTCATGTCATCGTTAGCAAACTCATAGTTCTTCCATTCCTGGGCAAAGCAGGAATCCATCACACCAAGAAAAATAATCATCCAGTCAACTGAGCAGCAGCAACTTACTGGCAACTGGACTGAAGAGATCGATTCTGACTTGCACATTTGGTGTACTTAGATTACTTAACAGTACCATCAAGATCAGACTCATTGCAACACGCATAATCTTAGATACCCACCTGCTCAGGAGTCAATAATCAAGGGTTGGTGAAGGCTGAAGTTGGAGGTACCAGCTTAGGTTATCCATAGACTGCGAGCAGAGAGACACTCACATCAAAACATGGCCACAGTATAATCATGTCACATATCTATTAGATTGCAGAGAGAACTCCTGAAAAGCACTTTGGAGGTCAACCATTATGTCAGCTCCAACTAAATCAAGACAAACCAGACAAGAATGAGAGCAATCATAACCTTGTGCACGTTGCTCACAAAGTATCAGAGCATCACCTTCATTATGAATGGCAGTGACTAGCTGCAATTAACACCCCCCAGCCCCCCACTGACTTCATCAGCTCCTGACTGAAGGTGTAGATAGGTATTTAAGAATCTGCTCAAAATCTCAGGCAAAACAATTGGTATACAAGAATATCTTTCATAAGAATAGAGAAATCTCCATTCTCACGATGAAGAAGAAACAGCAAGATTAACACTTCCTCAGGAAGCCACACAAAGAACCAAACAAGGGGAGACAAAAAACAAACAAAAAACGAAAAACACACACCGGTATGGACAAAAGTGCCAATCTCACACCTGTTCAGGGACCATCAACAGTAGCATGTATGATAGTGACTTAACTATCACAACTTCCCCACTGACTTCATCAGCTCCCTACAGTGGGTAAAGGCCAGTGACAAGCACCATCCTATGAACTGAGTTTCTGCTGCAATCCTGGAAGCAACAGGAAGACTCAGCCATACTACTGGCTAGCAACAGACCCCCCAACAAAGACCAGACAAAGAAACAAAGAAAGACAGAAAGGGAAAAGAACAGGGAAAGACTAAGAACAAGTGGGCTTACAGGAAGCTCCCCACTTACAAGACCCGAAGCAAAATCATTCTGAAAATGCCAAAATTGGAAATTCCAAACATTTTCTTTAAGAACCAACCCTCTAGTTCTCTTTAGAAGAACTTTTAAAGGGTAGCCTTATGCCTTCAGAAAGACAATAAGACTGACCATCTGGAAGACAAAAAACTTCTTACAACTACAAAGTCTCAAGAATCCCCAGCTTCGCAGTCATTGAGATATTGGAATGAACATGAGGCATTCTAATCATTTCAATACCTGCATACTCTGGTTGAGAGCGTTTGTCAAAAATGTCACAGGATAAACCTTGAGGACTCTG
>Ga0116227_10010917_pt1 | contig 15566 bp, 4 predicted proteins | sample S1TSphgellanicum_FD_89693 | JGI IMG/M metagenome (GOLD analysis project Ga0116227, IMG submission 89693) | Host-associated microbial communities from peat moss isolated from Minnesota, USA - S1T2_Fb - Sphagnum magellanicum MG | ecosystem: Host-associated > Plants > Peat moss > Unclassified... | reverse complement strand
TTTTGTTTTAGATTATTTAAAGTTATTATGCTTAGGATAAAATAATTTATAATAACATAAAATAAAATGACCTTGAATAATTTAAAATATAACTTGAAATAACATATAATAATTTAGGGTATTATAATAACTAAAGTAACTTAAAATAATATAAGATATATCATAAACTAACATAAATAATATTTTTAAAAACATAGAAATAAACCTATTTGCTATAATAAATTGTAATAGTGAAATATGTTAATTAGTAATAAAACATGATGTCTACATAGTGATATTATAGTGAAATAATTTTCACTAGGTGAAATCAGTAAAATGCAATGAAGTTATTTCACTTTTAAGGTCTCATAGTGATTTAAGCTAGTAAATTACACCCCACTTTTGTAGTAGTGTACCTTTTTCACATATGTTCCATTGATGTTTGATTTGGAGAATGATGACATTTACAAAATGGTTAAGTACTCCCGATTGTTGCTTCCCAAAGTGACCCATCCAATCATTGGATGGATGATGTTTTGGCCATCCAATTTAAACTACTAACAAAAATAAAATTAGAAATTTTACAATTGGTACTTACGATTAATTTTTAGTTGTAGGTGATGTTAGTGACTTAAAAGCCCAATAGTTGTAATAACAAGTTGCATGCGACAACTAGTCACAAATGACATGATATCATCATTGACAAGATCCAATTTGCATTGAGGTATGTGCTCAACACATATGGTCTTATCCATTGATTGAACCATGCCATTATGCCACCGTGATGGGTTTTGCAACTAAAATAGAACTTTATTTCATGGTCCCAAATTACGACTATATTGGTAATTCACTTAGCCTAGGTACCTATTTATACATACCTACTTACCTAGCCTACCTACCAATAATAAGTAATAATAACTTATCCGAGCCCAATTATTAACCTAGTTTAATAGATAGCCTAATCCACGAATTAGCCAATTAGTCAAGTTGTCAAATTTTTATTGTAAAACATTAGCCCCCCTTCAAAAATATTGGGCATTGAAATCATGAGTAAAATGCAATTGCATTTTGGACTCATCCATAATTCAATCCACAAAATGTGAGAATTTGAAAGATATATATATATATATATATATATATGTTTTAAAAAAAGAATTAATATTGCCATGTCAATTAATAATTTCAATCACCTTTACTAAAAAGGAGTACATGTCATTAAACAATTTAGTCAAAACAAACACTAATACGCACTCAATGAAAATAGACTTTAAAATGTTTTTGACCTAAATAATTAATATGTTTCTACTGAACCATTTTTGTCTAATGTCTAATATGACTAAAAATTTGACTACAATTTCTCCAAAAATAATAATTTAAAATCTCTAATTTGTAATAGAGATCCTAAACTATTTTTTCAAGAAAACTAATCTCTTGGTCGACCCATTTGAATAGTAACAACAAAACAACTTGCAAAAATTTGTTAGTGGCATTGGCTAGGTTTTACTTTTACCTATAATTAATTAGTTAAGCTAGTAGGGTAGCCTGGTTATCAATAGTAAGTTTACATACTACCTCTACAAACTTAGGAGGTGACACTAATTATTTTAGTTAGTTTTTAAAAAGTGGAAGTTGGAAAGTCAACTTAACTAAGTTTAATTGTTCTAGGAAGATTGGTTGACCAACTAGTTACCACTAAAAGTGGAATAAGTCGATGAAATTTGGTTCCTATTAACTTTTTAAGGGGAAAAGGTGGGGAGGACTTGAAACTTAAAGGGGAGTGGGATCTTTTATTAACAATCCATTCTTTTCTTTTTTTATTTTGTGTGTTTTTTTCACACAATGAAAGGAGTATGTTTTATTATCATGTGTACTTGGAGCCTTGGATGTTCAATGGAAAATATTTTGTTATGTGGATCCCAAAGAATTATTTGATGTGTTTGTGTGTTTTTATGAATAAGATAATATAAATAGAAGGGTCAAAACACATTCAAAGGAGCCATGAAGGGCGTTCGGATGTCAAATTCTATGATAAAAAATTAAAGATTTTTTTATTTTTTTAGTTTTTTAGCCATTTGAAACCATGGTAATCAGGGCACATTATTCTTTTTTAACACACATGAATGTGAAGAAAATCAAATTAAAAATCATTTTGATCCAATTTTAGGTTTTGGTTTAGTTAAGAACTTTTGAAAATGAAAATTTTTGTCATTAAAAAATGACATTTTTACAAAAGACTTTCAAAGCACTCATATAATAAACGTAAATTGATGGTAAAAAATATGAGATGATAATAACCTATTAAACACACTAAAAAAACATTCACAATTTTAAAAATGTGGAATTTTAAAACTTTGAAAATTCAAAATATATACACTTGAAAATTCACAATTTCAAAACTTCAAGAGTGTTTTACCTCATATAAATGGGGTATAATGTACATGATGTATTAAACAAAGTTGTGGTTTATATTACATTGAATTCAACTTTGCCATAGGAGCCATAGGTGAATCCATTGCCCCAAGATTTACTTGGGGCAATTTGCCAAACCTTCTCTCAACATACATGTTGTTGAGATCTTCCTCCATCTTCTTCATCATGATGATGTTTTTTTCTTGACATGGTCCTTCCAACACCATAAGAATTGGATAATTTGTGAATGATTGTAAGATTTCAAGATGACCTCCTTTTTTTCACCACCCAATGTAGTGATTTTCGATGCACAATTGTGCGTTAACCACATTACATCCTTCACTAGGCCAAATGCACCCTGACCCAATGACCAAGCCTCCATATACTCTTCCAATTGCAATTTTATATTTCTTGATATGTTAGTGTGTTCTTTTGGCATTCGTGACAACAAATAGACAACAAGTGTGTACTCAATATCATGCATATCAACATCAATTGGTCCTCTTCTATTGGTCTTCTTTTCCTTCACTTTGATGAGCTTCAAGCATAAATGGTCCATATCACACAAAGCTACATGTTGGAAAGAGTCATCTTCTTTTGATGACTTTGCATGAATGGATTCTTGTTTTTTCATTGCATTTACTACCTTGCCCAAGGTGCTTAACAAATCCTTCAAAAAGTACTTAGATAAAAGCAAGCTTAATACAAAAAGTCAAAGCACCATCCTTCTAACCTCTTGTTACCTCCAACCTATTGTTACCTCCAAAGCTTGTGCACAAATAGTTGTATACACATGGTGGTACACAAATAGTCTCATGATTTGCTCTTGAACACAATCACCATACTAGTTGAGTGCAAAGGGAGGAAAAAAAATCAATGAAACTGCCTAAAAGATCAACTTGTACAGACACCTCAAAACATTAGAGAAAGGGACAATATTTAAGTAACAACAAACAAGTGTTATCTCTACAACACCATATATCAAACTATGAACTTGGACGTCATGGAATCAACACAAGTCTCACTCTCATGGAATCAACGCAAGTCTCACGCTCCAAACCTCCAAGTCTATACGACATGATCACATCATGTTGAAAAGGCTCACAGTGGTAAAAGAAGCAAATATCAAACAATGACTGATGTGAAGAAAACATAAAAACTCCCCCTAGTGAACAAAACTAGAGTGATAAAATCCTTCAAGCTTCCAACCAAGCTATGTTCTATTATGACAAAGCTTGTTCAAGAGTTCATTGAAACACCCACTATGCAATTCACTGCACACTTTCTGTTACTCTCCTGCTCACTGACTTCCCACACACACTCTGTGAAATTGCTACCTTTGAAAGAGCTGTCTTTTCTCCAGAGACCCAAGTTTGTCATTTTGCTTTCCTGGAATCTCAACCCTCAACAAAGTCCTATTGACAGGCAGCCCCCCATACACAAGTGAAACTAGGTTACAAGCTAGAAGGGTGTGAGGTAAGGGGGCGAGATTAGCCCAAAAGTAAAAGCACACTCTCTCCTTTTGAGAAAATAGGAACCTTAGAAGCACAAAAAGAGGCTGTTTCAATCAAGAATTTTCTCATCCTTCAGTTTCTTGGGTTTCTTGGGTGCTGCTGGATTCTGGCTCACTATGAGTCAGAGAAGACAGACAGCTTGCTAGCATAATCATTTGAGGCAAAACACCATCACCCATGTTCAATGGAAATTACCTCCAAATTTGCAGGCTTTCATGTGTGTAATGTCTTCCTTGCTTAAATTTCTTTTGAATATTCATAGAAATATCACTTATATTTATTATATTATATTATTATATCTAGTATATTATATTATATTATTAAAGTTAGGAGTCTGGAAGGACTTTTTTTGTTGCTGCAACATTGCAACTTGTACTTGGTGCCATTATTTTTAACATGTTCAAAGCTCACATTGGTTCCATTTTCTTTCACTTTTGCTTCTACACTTTGCACCTCTCTTCTGGCCTGTTCTCAGTTTTCAAGAGAACCTTGGGTCCCTGGTTTGAATTTTTTTTTGTTAATTTTGAAAGATTATTATTATTTTTTTTGATAGAGCCTTTGGTCCAGTTCGAAACCCAATTCTTCAGATTTCAAGACCTAGTTAATGGTTTTTTCTTACCAAAAAAAATCCTAGTTTAAATTGCATGCTTGAGAGATGTTGCAAAAGTAATAACTACATGCCTAAGTCTTGTTCTAGCTCACGTCCAATTCTCGATTCCAATTATAGAATTTTTTCCCAAAATTTAGAGCTAGCAGAATATCCAGAACAAGCCAAAATCTGAAATATGTCTCGTTATTGTGTAATGACCAAGACTACATAAAAATACAAATGTGACTTGTTGATATCCTTCAACAAATTTGGTCGAATTTACATAAAAATATATACCATAGTACATTGGCAGCTTTGACACTACTTATATTATTTTGAAAAAATTTTGAAATTTTTATGTCAAAAAATAATATTCTGCAAAGGAAAAGATTGAACATTTAGGACTTATTCTATTTGTTGAGGTGGGTCGAATTTACATTAATATATATACACACTTTTGGCTATCCTTGAAAATTTTGGGTTCAAAGATTACCTAAAAATGTCCATTAGGCTTTGGTCTAACCTTCCCAATTTTTTTTCTCATTTGTTGTGTTACCCTTTGTACAAGGGGGAAAAAAACAAAAAAATGCCCCCCCCCCCCCCCCACCCCTGTAAAAAGAAAAAAACTGGACCATTCATGAGCGCATTCTGAGCCTTCCCATTGGCTGCATAAAATTTCTCTTTCCAAAAGCATTTGTCACCATTTTTGGCCTGGGGTAATTGCACGGGCACAAATAGATAGTGGGGGATACTTATTCATGTTAATTAGATCATGGGTGTGTTCATAATTTTTTATTTTATTTTTTGAAAGACCCATATTCATTGGCCAATCAGCAAATTTTCTTGATCATTGATCACTCCCGATTGGAAGCACCTCTTTGGACCCCAATCGGACTCCTTAGCAGCTTACCCTTCAGTTTATATACATAACAGTTGAACTTTGGGCAAACCATATGGTTTAAAAATAATGTGCTACTGAGAACGCTTTAAGGAACAACATGAGAACCTAGGGAACCTAAAGGGAACTTGATGGGAACACATTGGGAACAAGGGGAAAAAACCGAAAAAAAACTCCCCCTTAGCCTACCCCACCCTCAAAAGGACATAAAAAGGGCTCATATGTGAATGGCTTGTGAAGGCTCATTTCACATTGGCTGCATGAAATTTCTATTTTCAAAACTGTTTGTCACCATTTTTGGCCTGGGCTAATACCCCCACTATAATCATAGGGCACTTATGCCTGCAAAACTGAAATATGACCATCGAATACGGTATGGTATTCCCATGGATTTCGGATCAAGGCTCTCGGAAAAGGAAGCAGCTGGAGCAAGGTAAGGCCTGAGGACGAGGGCATTTCTGGAAATCAGGACCCACTCTGGGCATTCCAAAAAGCAAAGAAGATTTTTAAACATTTTTCAACAATATAAAAAATATAAAGCAAACAAAATGATTCTAGAAATCCATGAATACATTCCAATAGACTATATATAAAGACAAAGGCTGAGTACAAAATAGGAACACATTTTGCCGAATATTAATTTGTTTAGGCTAGTGAGGATTGAAATGGAATTGTTCAAAATTTGAGAAATTGGATGGGATGTTTGAACTTTGGAAAAATTAAACTTTGAATCTGCAGCATTAAACCTTAGGACTGCAAGAAGCAGCCTTGTTTTTTCTGCTGGTTATGTACCCAAAAAGCGAAATCAAAGATTCACAAAGTGCTAAAATCAAATGCTTTTTTTGGGAGGTTTTCAGTACCTAAAATTTGAACAAACTTTTAGAGAAATATTTGCACCAAATACGCTATGGACAATCCAAAAAAAAAAAACTTGCAAAATCCAAGAGCCCATTTCCACCTTTGGAATATCATCATCATCATCACCATCATGGGAGGGATGCATCTCCTCTTCCAGCTGCAACTCCGCAACACCAGGCTTTAAAGCACTTGATGAAGGAAACGACAATTGAGTCAGTCACAAATGACATTTTAACATCCACTCCAATAAGAAGCATAAAGCTCCATATATGGTGGCAGCTGCGTGCATATGATGTTGCGCTGATGCCTCCAACAAAGCTTGTTAAGGGGGGTATTTAACGTGCTGCTTAAGTTTCTGGTTACTTAGTAGTTGTCTCTTGTGCTACCAAGACTCTTGGAAATAGGAGCTTGTAATAATAACATTGAACAACAAGAGATTTATACTCAATTGGAAATGACAAATTATGGGGTTGGCAACAATTTCAACAAGGACTCTTGAAAACCCAATGCAAATATGAAGAAGAGCACATCCATAAAATTTGAATTGTGCTTCAGTGATCCCAAAGACAACTAAAGGTAAAACAACAAGTTGGACCAGGTGTGTTGGAAAGCACTCAGAGGAAGTGAGAGAGGATTCCGACAAAAGGACAAATATTCCACGCAAACTTCGAGAAAAGAACCATGGTGAACACACACCATGCGATGATGGCCTTGCCATTTAGATTAAAAAGTATCTTAAGAAGGCAAAAGAAGAATTATGAAAATTCAAATATTTCACCATGCAAAAATATAATCTTCCAAAAAAAATCCTCTGAAAGAAGCCAAAATCCTTCAAGATATCATAACTCTATTATAACTAATCTCAAGTTTCAACACAAATCAACAAAATATCATCTTTCAAAAATCCTCATATCAAAATAGACCTATTATTATTACCTAGGGCCCAAAATCCATTAAGCTACTATACTCTATAATGAATCTAAACACAATATCCTTGCCTATCAAGGCAAGGCCAACAAAGTAAGAATGGCCAATCAAGTGCCCCAAAAAATCCCCCAAAGTAATCTATCTATAAAGGAAGGTAGACTTTTGTTTGTTTTGTTTGTCACATTGAGATCTCCCAAACCATGACACCTCTTGTTGTGCTTTTGTCATGTTCTTGGTGCTTTTGGAAACCCTTGGATGACTAGAGGTAGCACCAAGTTGGTTTCATAAAGTTTCAATTTATGGTGGAGAAGTTATTAAATGTTGAGTCATTTTTTCACTAAAAATTTCATTTAAATCAAAACTAAAAATTATAGGGGAATTTTAGTGGGCTCTTGTTATTGTTGGGAAGCCCTAAATGAGTAGGATTAAATGAAGGTAATTCACAAATTTTTTGACCTTTGATGCAAGAGATATTGAATTTTGAGTAATTTTTGTCATTAAAAATTTAATTAAATTACAAAAAATGATTTTGAAAGGAAAAATTGATTGGGTCATTACTTCGCACTTGGGCCTACAACATAGGCTACACTAACGATAGACTAAATTACTAAAACATCTTGTTGACTAGTAATCGTTATATACACATTTGAGTAGTTAGGGAAAAGGATATTTTATGGCAATTGAACTTTAGGGCAAGCTAAAGTTGATCTCATTAGAATAATCTTTTATATTTCATTAGTTCCAAGAGTAATCAATTAATGATAACAACGATGATGTGAACTTAAATCCCCTACAAGTATATTAGGGATATATTCAAGGGTATATCTTAAGGTATAGGAGTATTAAATCAAGGATTAAAATAATAAACAAGTTGGTAAATAGGTTAGTGTTTCATAATACATAAATTAAGCCCTAAAGGTTGATATACTTAGGTAGGTGAGTAAAGTAGGTAGGTAGGTAAAGTAAGTATTTAAGTTAGGATAGACTAGCCTATTAGTATAATAGGTAGGCAAGCCTTGCTTAGCCTACTATCTAGGGTAAGTTGGTAACCTTGGTCTAGGCCTTGTTGTGCGCTACTAGATTGATGTTAAAATACATTATCAAAATTAACCAAGCCACACACATCGTGTCACAAAACATACTTGCAAACCATCTAAATACAAGTTCAAAACACAAACACATTAATACAAACCAAAATCTGGTGTCAAACAAATCGCTTCCCTTTTTTTTGGTGTGTTCTTACATCTCATAACATGATAGATGAGACTCCAAAATCATACCTTAAAAATAAATCATCCGATTCACAAAATAGTTGAAATGCCATTCACACAAAATTGGGTTCCAACCAATAAATAAACTATCGCACTAGACTAGGTTCTATCAAAATTCATTGTGATAGATTATCATGATGATGTCATGTTCATAACATGTTCAAAATGAAATTTGAAACTTCACCTTTTTGGCCAAAACCCAAGGTCTTTACATCACCCATGTCCACTGCATGAAGTGACAAAAATTATCATTACAAAATATGTCAATACACATTGTTAAAACTATTTCACATTATAAGCTTATTAAATAGTTAAATACTTTCGTCATAAAATAAATTACACATGTGAATTATCAATAATTAAATCGTTATTTGATTTAATTCATAATTGAGTTTCATAATTACATTGAAATTTATAATGCCTTTAATTTCAAAATGTAAAATGTATTATATTAATTTAAATTAATTTAATTCAGATTAATTCAATAAAATTTGAATTATATAAAATTATTTATTATTGAAATTTTTTAAATAAAAAATTATATCTTTGAGTTAGGTAGAAAAAAAGAATAATAATTGTATTAAAATTTATCTTAAAATTTTTCATAATGAAATGAATTTCAAAGTTCTTGAAATTATATAATTAAAATTCACATCTCTTTGATTTATAAATTTAATTCAACATTTATTAGTTTTAACTTTCAATTTAAAATTCGTTACATTTTATGAAGTTTCACATGTACATTAGTTATCTTCTATTTTTATATTAAAAATATAACATTTTAGTTCCATTTTCCATTTTTTCACCTATCATTTGTTTATATTATAATAACTTTCTTCTATTTTTCTTTTATGAGACTTTAAAAAGAAATGAGAACATGAAATTTATAATATATTTTCATGTCAAAACATTTATGACAATTTTTAGTCTCCTATATAGTCCATATATTTGTTAGATATTCTATGTATAGTTTGGCATGCTTGATTTGATTATGATGTCATTTGAAATTAGTCAAATTAGACAAGCCTGTTTTTTATTTATTGAAACACATGTAATAATCATTTTAAATAGGTATGGTTGATTTCACATTCATTATGGTCAAAATGTAAAGGGTATGAAAGTCATGTTTGTGTAGTCGTGGATGCAACGATTCATTTGTATGGGTGTTCAAGAAGAAAAACCAATTTTAAATGTGGAAATAAGGAGGATAATATGAACAAATTAATCCTAATATAACTTGTTAATACAAGTCCACAAATAGACCCCTTAAATAATTTTCAAGACATAAAAAGAACGGACCCTAAGTGCTAAATAGATAAGTTTCTTAAAACATTGTATGTGGTTTTTATTTTAAAGTCTTAACATAAATCAAACATCAATGTGCAAACAATCACACCTAGAACTTCAAAGAAAAACTTGTGAAAATAAATTTCAAGGGTACAATTTGGACAAAAAATCAATCAAGGAATTCAAAAGTAATCAAATATATTGTGATCAAGAAAAATTTCAAAACAAGCATGGATGATTGCATCTTTGATTTGGAGTTGACAAACATGAAAATTCATAAGTCTAAGAACTTATAAACAACTCATAGTCCCATATGACTTCTAAACTTTTACCAGTAATCACATACATGTTTCTTGCAAGTTATAAAAAAAATCAATTTTTTTTCAAATATTATGTATATTTATTTTTTACATATGTTTTGGTATGTCCATTACCATATACCTATCTTCAACTATCACATGAAGATTGGTTCCAAGCTCTAGCCATAATTTTATCCCATATATTACATGAATGTCGAGTCTTATTTGTGTAGGTAATGCAATTAAATATAATAAACCCAATGATTATCATTGAATAATCTTCCATATAAAACCTTAAGCCAAATGTCAATTTACAAATAACTAATTTTTTTACATGTAAACAAAATATGGTACTTCCAACCAACTTCAAAGCAATAACCTAAAGAAGTATCTATTTCCAAGTGTCACTAAAAGATTCATTCTTGATTTTTGAGCCAAAATTTCATCCCTCATTTTACATAGTTGCATTGAAGTCTTTTTCCTAAATAGGTATAAAAACCAATAGACCTTAAGAATCAATTATGGTGTAATGAGGCATTTATCCATATTGGACATTAATTTTCTCATAACCTTGTGAATCTTTTGGGTAAATTAAGACAAGAGCTTTTAATACCATAGCTTCCCTTACCCATACTTTATTCATGGAATGGTTCACACATATAGAGCTTGTCCACCAAATCAAATAAAAAAAGTGAGGAAATAAAAGAAAATATTTAATCCATTCACCCAAAGTTCAATAACCTATGTAAATTTTTAAAGTTTACTATTTAACCCAGATTTAGTTGAAAGCATCATTCAATTTCAATTTGGTAGATTGAATAATGAATAATGTTTTCATCAAATTGAATTTGATGAATATCATACCTATGATTGATTTTTAGCATTTCTAGCCAACTATATACATTTTTTAGAAAACAAGGTTTGGCAATCTCAAATTTAATTTTACATAATTTCAACAAATGAAGAATAAGTATACAAAGTACACCTTGTGTTGTGTATTTATAATAATAACCTAGTGGGAGTTCAATTTTCAACAATTTTGGCAAATATCAATAAGATTTTCAATTTTTTACTAGAATTTTTGTGAATTCTTTTTTTGCCAAACATAAATTGTAGGTACTATGATATAGATATTAGAATTGCATTTAACCATATGGCACCCTAATTCAAGCTAGTGTTTTGTTAAGTTGATTCATACAATTTTTAACTTCCATATCATTCACATATTTCAATGTTTTTATATTCATAAGTCTATCAAATTGCTTCCTTCATTATTTTGATCACATTGAAAGGCTATAATTGAATGATTATTGGCTTTGAAAGGGTGCCTTCATTTTTTTTCTTTTGAAATGATAAATTTATTATCCATTATGTAATAAATGGCTACATGATTTGACAATTTCAAGTTGAACAAAACAAAATGACATCTTTAATCAAAATAAATAATGGTGTTTTAGTCAAATGGGACATCCTATGCTACCTAATATGCAAAAATAATTACAAACTAAGTTAGGTAATAGGTTAGGCCTACCTACATACCAACTTATTTATCTACGTACCTATCTCCTACTACCATTCTACAAACCTACCTATCTACTTACTTCTTATGACCTACTTACTTATTTACCTCCTACTTACTTACCTACTCATTTACTTATCAATTTACTTAACTACTTTTTAGTTTTTATTTATTACTACCTACCTACTTAGCTACCTACCTCCTATGGATTATAAGCTACCTACTTACATACCCTTTCTACTTATCAACCATCATGCAACCTACCTGTTCATTACCTAATTTTTTTATACCTTCATAACTAATGGTATGAAATAAACAACTAAAATAAAAAACCTGACAAGCCTTATCAACTTTGGAAAATGTAGTCCATTGATGAATTGGATTATCATTGGGGAGGTGAAAGGTTCAATTCTTAATACATGCAACCTATATACATGCTTAAAAGGTTACAATAGGTAGGCTAGGTTAGGTTAGGTAAACTAAGTTAGGTTACGTAGGCTAAGCTAATTACATATTTGCTTTTTTACAACCTCCTTAAACCTATATATTTTAACTACTAACTTACCCAACTACACAAAAATATTATTTTTGATAATAATCTATAAAAAAAAGGGTAAAAATTTGATGAATCAAATGGTCCATTATCCACTAATCAAAATGACTAGTCAAATAGTCTAACATTTTATTAGTAAAAAAGGCCACTTAGTCAAGCAAGATAGGTCCAAATTCAATTGTGCAAATTAATAGGATGGTTTTTTTAATGCATGTCCAAATGCGATATTTTTTTATTGGATTCCCTAGTAAAAAATACCATGAATTGTAGTAGTGATGATGGCTATAGATGTCCTTAACATGTCCCTTTTAGCAATCCTAATTTCATGGATAAACTTTGGATGAAAGCTTAGCTTTCCATACATGAAGTTTTGTCCATAAAACACCCCAATTGAAAAATCCCCATTAGAAATGCACAAACAATATTTTATGAATGTTTATCCATAGAATTTGGATGACTAGTAGGCAAAAATAAAAATTGTGAATAAATTGCACAACATGCATAAATACAATTATAAATTATATTTCTTGGATGAGGTTTATTATATACTTAAATTTCATGAATTTTCATGGATGGACTTGCATCCCATTAGGATAGCTTCAAAACCAAATCACTCACAAAATAGAATTTGAAAAAAACATGAAATTTGAAGTCAAAACCTTTCAATTTCCATTCAACATGTTCAAAAAAAATTTTAGGGAGTAGTTTGAATTTGTGAAGGCTCCTCTCAAGCTTCATAGACCCATCAAGTAAAAAACTTGGGAATGTGAACCTGGCAACAATAACTTGAGAATGGAAACCATAAAATAAGCCAAGACTTCTTATGGTACCTAGAGTCTAGTACAAAAGTATTGCCTGCTTCTTTTTTCCATGGCTGCCTATTTGCCTGTCCAAGAAGTGTCTGGCAATGCCCAATGACATTTTGGTCCTGCCCTTTAATTATACACTAGGTATATAATTAAAGGGCAGCACCAAAATGTGTCTGGCCATCATCAAAAAAAGATGGATTGGGCCCAGGGCAGACAAGGAAAAACAGATGCGTATAATACTTTTGTACTGCCTGCAATAAGGGACCCTTTGCTTATTTTACGTCTTCCCTTGAGAATTGGGCAATATGGACTCCTCAATTTGACAAAATGGAGTTTACAAAGAGTGAAAGTCAATTAGGCAAAAATTGCCAAATGGGGAAATTGAAACATGGACTTCACAATTTGGCAAAGTGGACTTGGGAAGCTGGTAAAGTGAACTTGGCAAAACACCCAAGCAAATGGTGTTCCATACATTGGTGGTCAGGACCCAGGATCATATAAATAATGGCATGATAGAGAGGACTTTGTGAACTCTTCAAAATGAGCTTGTAAATGTGATGGAGAATTGGGCATCATTGATGGGAACAAACTGTCGTTTATTATGTCCATCTTTCAAAAGCTTTTGAGGACAACATTGAATCCACACATCAATGGGAAATGCGTTGGGATGTATTGAGAATGGGATGATGTAAATGGAGAATGTTGAGAACATCAAGGGGATAAGATTGGAATGTTGTGTTGGACAAAGTAATTCTTTTAGGAATTTTTGTTTGTAGCCATAGCGGCGATCATCCTTAGGAAGATTTAGCCAAGCCAAATATGGCTGTATAAACCAAGATATGAAGCACATAACTTAAGTCATCCTAATATCTTTTTGGCTACACACTTTAAAACAAATATAGAAATCTGTTGACTTTTATTAAAAATCTCCCCACACTTACGATGATTAAAAACCTCCAAAATCAGTTGGTGCTCAAAATTTTAATTTTCTTTTTTGAGCGAAATTTCGCCATTAAAAAAAAGGCCGATATTATCAACAAACCAAGCAAAGCTCGTGTATAAAAAAGAGGGATTTGAATGTTCTTGGCAATTTTGAGATTAAATGTACTATCATGACATGGACGATATATGCTGGGAAACTTCTCCTAATGCTGAAATATCATCCATGTCATGATAGTACATGTATCTATATAGGGCTCTATATGTACAAATATCCCTTGTAGAAAAGAGAAGGGATCTTAGACCTATTATTTAAGAGGGGAAGGGACCTTATGCCTACAAGTAAATGTAAGATCCTTCGTACTTCTACCCCCTAGTGAATTACATATATGTTTAGGCTTCTGATAAGCTTCGCCTTGGGCTTTATCTTGTGTGAGGTCCAAGGGTGGGGATGTGGGGACATTCCCAAAATAGCGGGCTACACTTGACTACCACACCACCCACCCCACCATATGCTCCTTAGTTTGCGAATGCCCCTGGGTCCCCACATTGGGGTTTTATGTTACATATTTTGTTTAAGCTATTGTTACCGTGAGTTGAACTCTTGTAAGTCACAAAGAGTTCCATGTCCAAGGGGTCCAACCTTTATAAAGACATGTGATTCTTGGTTTCACCGAGGGCTGATTCCAAAGTCAATTTCTTAAATGGTTTTAATCTTTTTGGATTTTGGTGTTGCCAAAGTTTTCCCATCAAGTTTTTTTTAAAAACTTCCCAAAGTGTTTTCCAACATATTCCCAAGCACAATATTATGGGGGATATAGTGTGTATAGTGTGACTCATATTAATTAGTTAAAGGGGCCGAGTGCTTACAAAGTTTTTTTCTTTTGCAATGAGCCTCTTTGTTTGGTCCATCGCTAATTTTTTTTTTTAAAGACAAAATTTTTGGCACTTCCCAAATTAAAAATAGAATTTTTTTTTTCCTTTGGTTACTTTTATAATTTGCACAAATATAGTTGAGCTAAGGCTATGGGAGAAAAGGCTGATGAAACAAATTAAGTCTCTTGAATGCTACTCCATCACCTAATAGTCTAAATAAAATTTCTATAACTATAAAAGTGTTAGTCACCACCTACAAATGGGGGCTAGAGGGTGAAGCTTCTCATGGCCTGAAGGAAGTTCATAGTGCTACAAGGTCTTAGGGTTTAGGGTTTAGGGTCTTAGATGTTTATTGCATTCTAGACCTTGACTAGACCCTATATAGACATAAAGACACAGACCCTAAACAAAGGGCCTTAAGACCCTCAAGCCCATTCTACAGCCAGGTCTAGTCAACCTAGCTTGACACAGTTCAAGTTTGGGTCATGAGGTAGGATATAGACCCAAGGCATGTCTCCGAGGTCACAAGATTAGGCAAAACATGGAGAGGAGAGATACCCAATTTTGCACTCCCCCCAGAAAACTTGAAAGTCATATGTACATATTATTAATTAATGAATATAAATTTTTTAATGTCAAGCTCAATGCCAATCTCATCTTTCTTATGATGTAGAATTTGGAAAATTGTTTTTAAAAAATTAAATCTTTTTTTTTTTTTTTTTTTCCCAAACATGACAAAACTTTGAATTTCTTTATATTTTTTTCTTTCTAAAAAAAAAAAAACCCAATTGAAAAATTTTTCCCATTCAATTTTTTTTTTTTTTTTTTTTTTAACTAAA
>Ga0116227_10010916_pt1 | contig 15571 bp, 7 predicted proteins | sample S1TSphgellanicum_FD_89693 | JGI IMG/M metagenome (GOLD analysis project Ga0116227, IMG submission 89693) | Host-associated microbial communities from peat moss isolated from Minnesota, USA - S1T2_Fb - Sphagnum magellanicum MG | ecosystem: Host-associated > Plants > Peat moss > Unclassified... | reverse complement strand
GGGGGGGGTGATAGGTTAGGATATAACTTATGACATTATGTATGTTTTTTTCCTTAAAAAAAACAACCGCTATAACAAGAAAACTCAGCAAACATTTTCAAGGAGTTTTTCTTTAGGGCAAAGCCTCTGGGATTATTAGGGTGAGGGCATTTGCAAATCAGGGATCTAGGATGGCAAGGTGGTAGCTAAGTTCAAACTTGCATTTTGCAAATTTCCCCCCCAGCCATGAGTTTTGTGGTGCCAACAATTATATCTCAACTATTTTAGTTGCATGTATTGAATTGAATTGAATTGAATTGGATTTGAATTTGGATTGAATTGAATTGAAAGGAAATGGGTGACCCTTTTTTTTGGTAGGTAGTGTGTAGGGTTTTTCCTCAACAAAATAACCGCTATAACAAAAAAGCTCAACAAACATTTTCAAGGGTTTTTTCTTTAGGGCAAAGCCTCAAGGAACCACCAGGGTGGGCATTCCCCAAATCAGGGGTCTAGGATGAGGAGGTAGCTGAGTCCAGCCCCACATTTTGGTCATGCCCCCCACCCTGGGGCTTTACCCTGCACTTTGGCTCAACAAAGTTCATGCTAGATGTGTAGCTTCCACACCATAATCTGTAATAGTTCTTGTGCTCTTCATAATAAAAAATGATTCTTTTTCAATTTTGTGTTGTAGCTAAAGTGGTGATCCATCCATAAGAGAATGTAGTCAAATTTAGTTATGAACCAAACATGAAAATTTAAAAAAAATGTAAGGATCATTTTGTATCTATGGCTGCATAGTGGAACCTACCATCAGAATATAACAGTTTTAAAAACAATTCTCAAAATTTGACAAATCTAGTTCATTTCTTTCATGAAAAATGTTTTGTATAGATCAAGATCAGATTTTTTCCAGGTCAAAATTTGACCAAATTTTTGCCAAAAATAAAATCACTACACAAAAACCCCAAGTACTTTTGCAATTACCAACAATATTTGTGGTGGAAGAGGGGGGAGGAGGGGAGGGGATGGGATACATGTTATTTTAGAACATGAAAAGATGATCCATTGAAAATAATTTAACACGACAAGTAGTTAAAAGAAACACATAACAATGATTGTAAATTGCTTGAATTTAATGGTTCAAGAATGTCATTTTGAAACAAACATGTTCAAAGCAACAAGAATGCAACTGATCTAAGCCACACCCAGAAAAACACTCCAGTTCCCCCTATCCTTTTCAATCCTAAGAGCATCTACACAGGTGCTCGGTATGTCACTCTCGATAATAAAATTAAATGTCTAAGTTTAGCTGCTTTTATTTGGCTCCCCACCAATAAAACTGTAACTGGAACTGCATATATGTGGGAACTACTACTAGCAAACCACCTGGACCAATCATTATGATCAACCAATCAGAAATACTGAGCTACAGTCAGGTGCCATTTATTACACTCTTTTTTGGAGGTGCACTGTGTTGCGCCTTTACCAGCCACGGCAAGCTGCACGAATTTGGTGCAGAAAAACCAATTTCCTGAGCTAAACCGGCACATTTTGACTTTTCACAATAAATTTTATTGTCTGGAGTCACATACTGAGCACCGGTGGAGATGCTCTAAGGAACCACAAAATTATCCTCACAAAACCATTTCATTTGGGAACAAACATGTTCAAAGAAACAAGAAAACAAGCAATCTAAGCAAATAGAAACCAAAAATATATCATTTTTTAATCCTCTATTATCTTAACAAACTCATGCTTTTTATTGTTTCTTCTAAGACAATGGAACTATGGTTTCAATTTCTAAATATCCACAACGAATTATAAGATGATTAGGAAAAAAAAATTCAATACAAATGTGAAAAAAAAAAATCATGGTCATTCACAAACCCAACAAACTTTCTTCCAAGACAACTTGAGTTCATAATATAACATTAAATGTAATACCTTATTTTCAGGACAGAGCCGCTTGTTGACTCTCTATCTATGATCTTTTTTAAATTAATTATAATAGGTGGCATCATCTCCAAAAGTAGTGAAGATAGTAGATAAAAGTACTATTGGTAACTGGTTCCCTACTAACTAAACCAAGTATTAGTTACAAAAAATAAAAGTTTATTCTTGTTCAAATTCATTGAAAACTTCTCCATTTCATCAACTCCATACAATCGGTCTGGGCCTATGGTGGGTATGGGCCAATGTAACCACTAACCTACATACTTACGTGTTCATAGAATTGTGTCTACCTCAATAATTCCCACTCACAAGCTACAATTTGGCTCAAGACTAGTGCCCCAACTAATTATGATGAAGGAAGAGAGAATCTAGGAACTTTAAGACCCCTAAATCTTCATGATTCCTTCAAGTTCACCTACATGTTTATACTAACCATTTCAAGGTCAGTGTTCATTAGAGCACCATAAGATATGCAAATCATGTTATGCTGTGCTTAGAAATAATCACAATGTTCGAAAGGCTTATTGATAAAATTGTCACCTTTATGTTGTGCCCATTGACAAATATGACTAATGTTTAAAGTAGACTTGAATAAAAAGGGATAGGAAGACATTGTACCCACAACTAATGTTAAACAAAAACATTTGAGATAATTAATTTTTTTAACAAAACGGGTTCAGTAGCCCCATTTAAAATTTTCCAAAATTTTGACAATCAATATCAAAATATTTTCAAAACATAAAATTGATAGAACAATGGCAAGGAAAAAAAATTTAATCAAAAGGTCATGAATTACAAAAAAAATTGTTAATTTGTCTTTTCATGTTATCCATGTCACTAGAATTGAAGTGAAAGTTGACTTTCAAAAACAATTATAAACAATTCAAGGCTCCCATGCTTATAACAATTTGATGACCACATAAAGCAGTATTGTTGTAGAGTTAGTAAACACAAGCTTAAGCCACAAAACCCTATTTTATTTTTTTTATGTCATTTACACTAACATTATACCTATTGCCTAAATATAAACATGGTTAAAAAATGAAACAAACTTTAAAAATGAAACTTTACATGTGCACAATTGCAATAGGTTGTGAAGAAATCATTTTAGATTTGCACCAAAAAAAATAATCTAACCCATAAGGGCCATCCAAAATATTTACTAATTCATTTTAATTCGCAAAAAAGGAAACCCATTAAGAACCTCAAAATTCCCTATTTGAAAAGTTCATGTGGAAAATAAATTAGGTTTTGGGAATAGGTTAAAAGGTAGGGCTTATTATACACATCCATTCTTGTGAAAAAATCATGTAAGATTTTGCACAAGAGGATGATATGTGACCCATAAGGGCCAATTCGAATAGTTATTTATAATATTTATTAGTTCATTTTCTTTACTATAGAGAACCCATTCAAAATCTCAAAATTCCCCTAATTGCAAAAATTGGTGCCCAAAATTAGGGTTTGAAGATAGGTAAAACAAAAGGGACTTTACACACGTGCACACTGCAATGATTAAAATCTGACCCATAAAGGGCCAATGTTTTATTTGAAACAATTTTTGTGGTTTTCTCCACTGAAAAAAAAATTAGGAAATTTTTTTTAAAAATTTAATGTAAAGTGGATAAAATTAACTAATTTTTGGGAAAAATCCGCCAATTTTTCAATATTAAAAATTTGAATAAAATCCTTGGTATTCTATAAAAACCATCCCCAAAAAACTATTTTATCTATAATTTTTATTGTACAATTGTTGTTTTTTTGCAAGCCTTATCAACCATTTTTGCCTCTAGTTTTTTCTTGCAAAATGTTTATTCAAAGCTCATAATTACTTCTTTTCAAAACAATCAAAACATCTAGGTTTGTTGCTTGTAATATTTTTCCCCACACAATTAAACATTTGTAGAAGGTGTTTTCTTTTTCGAAAATTGGGCGTGGTGAGTAACCACCCTTAATATCTCGAACAAGGTTGGTTTTATTTTGTTTTAATGTTGTGTGCAAGGTTTTTTTTTTCTTTTTTGGTTATCAAAGGATATGAATGATCCATAACATAAGTTTATAGACCTTCAATTTTTTTACAGAATCAACATTCATGGGTCTAAACATTTGAAATGAAAACCCCAAGCCTTAGTCATGAACCTTTGTAATAGCCTTGAGTTGCAATGCATCTAAAATGGACAAAAAAGACGCCCCATCCACCAACATACTCTAGACATATGCCATCATGTCTATCTGAATTGGCATGTTTCCCATCTTTTTTTAAAAAAAATTGTTGCATATGAAAAATTGAAAAAGTATAATAATTTTTGTCTATAAGAAAAGAAGATAGACCAAAAACATTCAATAAAACAACAATAGATGTAGATGACACACACCTTGGTATTTGAAGAGAAGTTGCAAAACAATTATAAGGAAGAAAGAAGACATGTAACCAAAAGTTCCATAGTGCAAAAAGCGAAGAATACCATAAGCTTGATAAAACGACAACAAATGTAAATGACACACACTTTGGTGTGTCGAGGTGTCACAAATAATTACAAATAAGAAAAGAAGAGATTATACCAAACAACTGTAAATTGCAAGAGGGGAAAACGTACTTGTAAAACCATAGAACATGTAGATTACATGTGTCTTGGTATTTGCAAAAAAGTTGCAAGACATTGCAAGGAAAAAGAGAAGACATACAAACCATTGTAATATATTGCATGAAGAGAGGACATAAATAGAAGACATAGTAAAAACATCTACTAAAATAGTAACATATGTGATGAGACACACCTTGACATTTCAAGGGAATTTGTGAGAAATCCGGAAGGGAAAGAGATTAAGATTTGGCTTTTAGATGAGTTGAAGACTAGCCTGATTAAGATTTTCTTTTCTTGCTACAAACTTGGGTATATAGAGTATTGTTGACACTATTGTATTCTTTGTGCATAAGTAAAAAAGTAGAGTGCAAGGATATGAAAGAATTTTTAGGCCAAACAAAATTGTTGAAAAATGAAAAGTTGTGAAACATGGAAACCCAAAACAAAAAACAAAACTACCATAGTGTGCAGTGTTCATCTTCACCAAGGTTTGTATTTTATTTGAACAATTTCCAAACAAAAACTAAAAAAAGGTTTACAAAAAAAAGAAAAAAAAAAGAGAAGGAAACAAGTGTTGGTGGATGGACAAAACAAGTTTATATCCATGCTTGAACCAAGTGGGCATCAATTAAAAACCCAAGGCACATTGCATGCTAGTAGCCTAACATTTTCGTGACCTCACCTCATCTTTTTCATAGGTAGCCTATTCTTGTGCTTAGGCAACTTAGGCCTTTGTGACCTCAAGACATGAGTGCAAAGCAAAGCAGTTTTTGTATTATGTACCTGCCTTTTGCCAATGAGCTTGACTTGGGAGTGCCTCCATTCTAGTTCTAGCTACACTCCTTAAATTTGATGGTGCCTAAGCAGCTTTTCTTTTTGTTTGGGTGAATTTTTATCACTTTTCAAATTGTTTATCACTTCTTAATTTAAATTCTTTTTACATTTTTTTTTTTGGGAATTATTTAACATTGAATGTCAAACTTGAGAAATATAGTGCATGAATATCGTAAAATCTTATTTAAAGTTAAGGATATTTACAAATTTAAAATTATAAACATACTTTAGGATGAAATGAAAGAAAATATATGTTTTGATCAGGTTTTTCAATATCATGGCCTTTTCGAATATATCATTTCTAATCATGAACCCCAATTTACAATCAAGTTTTGAAACAAGTTTTTTGAATTATTAAGTGTGAAGGTGAAATTATCATCAACTTCAACCCCTAAACGGATGGACAAATAAAATGAGTCAATCAAGTTTTGATTAAATGTTTATGTTGTACAATCAATTATCATCAAGACAATTGGTTGAACCTTTTGTTCATAGAAAAGTTTGCTTAGAACAACGAAATTTGTTTTTCAACATAGCAAACACCTTTTTTGCACAAATCATGGTTGTTAAAGGACGGTAGTTACTGTCGTTAAATGATAATACCATCAAATGGAAAAATGAATGCAAGAAAATTCTAGAATGAAAGTGTTCCATGACAATAATATTGTTAATGTAGTGAATTACCTTCATAAGGTAAAATAACCATAAAATAATTATGGGTAAGAATCTTAATTTTAAAAACTTGTTAGTGTAAATAATTTTTTAGTATTGTTGAGTTAGAAGGGTATTTTAGTTAGTTTAATTATTAATGGTAAATATTCATTTATCATCTTTTATTTATTAAAAATGAAGTTATCTAGGTTAATTAGTTTAAATAGAAAGTGGATAAGGGATGAATGGTTTCCCTTAATTAGAATTTGTGGAAAAGATTATGATAAGATGATGAAATTTAATAGAATAAAAAAACCCATGTTTGGTAAAGAACCATTTTTGGTTCTTTATTAATTCTTAGGCTCATTCCATTCTCCCATTTTGGTTTTTCATTATATTATTCATTTTTCATTCTACCATTGTGTGTGTGATTCTAAAAAAATTAGCACGTGTGAAGTGAAAGAAGGTTGTACTTCTATGAAAAAGAAATACAAACAATGGATTGTGGTTGAAAGTTAACTTATGATATGTTTATTAGTGTGTTTTTCCTTGATTTTTTAGATGTGATGATAGTAGCTTCTTTTTAGTTGACATAGAATACCACTTTCTTTAATTTGATTTTTTTCTTTTATAATAATTAAAAATATTCTTTGTACTATCTCGTATATTAGGAAGATAGGTTTATTACAAGACAATAGTTACTTTTGAAACACAATAATTAAAAATGTTTAGTAATTTTTTTAACTACAAAAGGTAGACAACAAATATAAAAAGTCTACATGAAAATGTGGGTCTTTTTAAATATGCAATGTGTCATGGATGTCAATGCCATGGAGTTCATTCATTTGAATGTTCATCCATGTATCTAACTTTAGTTTAGTTTTAGTTCACTCTTAATTAAATTACATTTAAGTTTTAGTTCATTTCCATTTGACCCATAATTCACTTCTAGTTTATTCTTAATTCACTATAGTTAAATCTTAGTTAGGTTCTAATTAAATTTGAATTAATTTTAGTTAACTTTTAGTCAACTCCTAATCAACTTCAAGTTAACTCCTAGTTAATTCATAGTTAACTTTCAATTAAATCATAATTAATTCATAATTAAATCTTAGTTAACTTTTAGGTAACTCTTAGTTAAGTCTTAATTAACTCTAATTACTTCCTACTTGATTTTTAATTAAGTCCCAATTAACTTTCAGCTAACTCATAGTTAACTTTCAATTAGGAAGGTTTTCAAAAAGCTTCTTTATTTGATGCACACATAGAAGCTTCCTTGGAAGCTTCGTTGAATTAAGTCCCCAAAGGAATATAAATATATGTAGGACCCCTCATTTCCTTCAATATGTTCAACATTAGTTTCAAACACGATCTTGTAGCATAGCCTTGTCAAATTCTTTTCATGTTCATGTTTGTATATATTAGCATAATAAAAATATGTTTTCATGTTTGTTTTGCACATTTTGCATTTTTGTTTTTAAATCGCATAATCTTGTGTTGTTCCTTGTTTGAAAATTGGACTTAGACTTTTCTTTTAGCCTTTGTTCTTGTGGTTTTTCATGTCCTTGACACAAAGGATATAGTTACAACATGATGATGGGCAAATATAAAGTAGTACCTACCTTTAAAAAAAATTTGTTGGAACCTTACCATGCATTTACCTTCCAGGATAAATTCATGAACCACCTTCACAAGTGTGAACATTGATGATGAACAAAAATATGAAATGGATGATGTTTTCAACTCAAAAATATCAAATCATCAACTTCAATACCTCATTCATTGATGTGGATATGATTTGAGTGAACACATTTGGGAACTGGCTAAACACCTATCAAATGTCATGAAAAAAATGAAAAAATTTAATCAACATTTGCAAACAAGTTCAAGGTCATCATTTTTCATGCAACTCGTTACTAAAAGGGGAGGTGATGTCACAAATGTCACTTTCACATGATGAATTGAGTTTATTCATATGGATGTTCATCCATAATTCGTAGTTAACCTTTAGTTCACTATTATTTGGATTTCTATCATTTCCCCATATATATGAAATTTTGTAGCCCAAAATTGTATCCAATTGTTATTTTAATGTTTATGGTGTGAAAGAGATTCATTGGTCACCAAAAATAAACTACCTTTTGTTTTGTCTTTTATCATTCGCTAGAGTGTTTTACAATTTGTGGAGGTTGTGACACCGATTACATTAATTTATGAAAAAATGATGTTTTTGCGATTAACTTGGTTTGTTGTTTTGCTTTTCTTGTGTGCGGTTGCAATTGGCGTTGGTGATGGGGTGAAGTTGGTGGATGGTTAGAATAAGTAATCAATCTTTGAAAAGCTAAGTACCAAATCTACACCTTGGTTTTATTACGAAGATTGATGTTTTACTTTTGGGAGGAATGTTTTGGTGTGAATATATATATATATATTTGAACATTGATCTCTTTGATTTCCATTGCATAAGAGACTTGATGATTGGGTAGATGGAGTTAACCAAGTCTTTAGAGGCATAAAATAGAATGGATGAAAGGTTTTAAAGGGTTAAATATGTTTAATGGTTTATTTGAATTTTGGTTTTGTGCATGCATGGAGATATCAAATACCTATAATATGGAGTTATGAGCAAAGGTGTTAGCCACTAGAAAAGTACTCGGACATAAGAGAGATCAATTGATGGTGTTAATGGGTGTTTGGGATGTTATGCTTGTTAATGTTTCCCAAATTGTAATTGTAGAACAATCAATGTGGGTTACTATTGTGGATCTATTGTAAATAAGATGGGGATTTTGTGTGGGGTTGAAATATTGTCTGTTTTTTATGCGATATTATAATATCATGATAATCCTATGAGAGGAGATTGATATGGATTTGATCCATCCTATGCCATTAGGTTAAGATTTACAATTAGGTTAGGTTGGAACACTAATTTAATGAAGGAACTTGGAACAAAATGTTGTAATTAATGAATCACATTTGTATGCAAATTTAAGTTTCTAAATGTTTATGATGATATTTGATGTAGGTGTTATGCCCTTTTTTTGGTTATAATTTAACTTCAAATTTGATAGGTTGATATGTTTCAAAATGTTCCAATTATTTTTCAAAATGTTCATTAATGTAGAATCAAAATTTTCATTCCAATAAAAACATGTAATTAATTGCGATAATTGAATAGGAGGTTGTTGCACCATGATTTCAAAAAACATGGAAAATCATCTAAATCTATGGTAATTTTGGAATCATGAACTTGAAAAGTAGGCAAAGACTTAGATAAACCATTAACGTATTAAATTGGTTCAAAATGTTGAAAACTATACAATATATGTAAAGGGATAGATTGAAAATCCATGCCACATCGAGACATAATGTGTTTTGATATTTTATTCCAAGTGTAAATTGGCCTTTGCAGATATTTAGTTATCCAAAATATTGTAATGAAATCTCTCCACAAACCTTCCATACTATCACTTCATGTTATTTTGGTCACATATTGATGTTCATTTATGACCATGTTTCAAATATGACACTGTTAGGTTTTTTTTGTATTCAATAATAAACATTGATTTAAATGTGCCATGTTATTTTGCCTCAATTCAAGAGATGATAAAATGATTATCTAATAAAGAAAATATGGAATCATAAAAACAATTTCCTATTTCATATTTGTATGTTGAAATTAGATGAATGCAATACATGTTCAAATGACGAATCAACAAGATTAAATAAAGGTGTTTCCATTATTATGAACTACAATATAATGGATATTTATATAAACAAAAACATGGTTCCCACATAAACACATTCAAAAAAGATAAAATCAATGACTCATTCAAGATTATTTATTTTTAATTGTTTTGGGAAAGTTCCTTGCATTGAAAAACCTTTTATATTGGAAAATTGTTTAGATGGAAAAATTGCTTGAATTGAAAAATTACTATAATTTTTAAAAAATTAAATCAAAAAAAAATTTGTATTAAAATTTACATATATTGAAAAATTACTTACATTGAAAAATGACTTATATTGGAAAATCATTTGCATTGAAAAAACAACTTGCATTGAAAAAATTGCTTACATTGAAAAACTACTTTCATTGAAAAAATTCCTTCGAATGCAAAACTACTTTCATTGGAAAAATTCTTTCAATCGAAAAATTGTTTTCATTGAAAAACTATTTACATTAAAAAATTATTTTCATTGAAAAACTGCTTGCATTGAAAAACTCGACAAATGATCTTCAAAGTGCAAAAACATTAGACCAACATATATATATATATAACTTAAAACAAAAACTAGTTTATTTATGTTTAAACCTCACATTTTCACCCCCTTCACTTCCATAAGCCATATCTTGCTCTTAAAAAAACCAATTACTTGACCAGGGCAAGAATGTGTTTAGGTGTGAAACGCATTTTTACAAATGGGGGAGAGTGTAAGGGATGAAACCAAATGACTCCCAAGTGCATTCTCACTTTGGGAGTTACATTTGTGTGGGAGTTGCAAATGTTCAAAGCCTTGGTTAGGAAGGAAAACAAACACCAAATTGGCCCCCCAAAACACTATTAAAACGATTTTGAAGCTTAAATGCTTAAAGTGCTCTCACATTGTTCATTTAGAGTTGATTTGCATGAGTTATGATCAAAAGAAGGGGTGAAAGTCAAATTGAGAATTTGATTCCCAACCATAAATCCCTTGAAAATAGGGGTCAAATGAAATCTGATTGGAGCGTGTTATACATTGTTGGAAAGATATTTTCAAAGGTTATAAAGTATTGTCCTCACACTATAAAAAAAATACTTGATTTGAGAAAGATATGAGATCAAAATTTTGAAACAACAAAAGTTCCAATTTTGGGACTCTCACTTGGAAGTCGTGAGGAAAAGTGACATTTGGATGTAGTTTCCGTGGAGAAGCACAAAATATTTTATAAGGAGGGGAGTGGTGCCTCCTCTCAAAGGTTGCGGGCAGAATAAAGTTTGTGCTTTAAGTTTTCCTTATTAAGTTTGCTACACCACTTCCATTTGATTAGCACTAACCACCCTTTTTTCTTGGTTGTGCAAGTTGATTTCATTCTGAACTCTCATTTGTGAGTTCGTCGTAGTCCCATCCCCGAACTCTGGCATGCCCTCCTACCCCTGAAGTGTAATGAATTTAAAAACGTGCCCTAATTTTCTTCTTCTTTTGTTGTTTTGCTTTGGGACCCACCTTTGGGTCCCTTGAAGAATTTGAAAGCACATTAGCACGTCATGTTTACATGTAAACCTTAAATATCTCAACTTAGATTTGAAAGATATTAATATAAACCTTAAATTTTTCTCCAGTATTTAACCATTGTTTTCATTTCATTCAAATATATTATTATTATTTGTTAAACATCAATTTTTTTTATCATGTACATAAAAAATAAATTTAAACACAAAAAAATCAATTAAATATTAATTTCATTATGATTTTTGTTATTAAATCTTCATCAAAACCTTATTGAAGTTTTAAAAATAACATCAAATTAATTTTTAAAAATTATATCTCAAAAACGAATTTTATATTAAATTTTATATTAATTTAAAAATTAATTTTTAAAATTTTAATCAATTCTTGCATAATTTTTCAAATCTCATTTTAATAAAATTGAAAGAAATTGAAGCTAATTATTTGTATGTTTATCAAGCAAGTTTCATTTAAAAAATTAGTCATATGAATTGTTTTTTAACATTTTGTAGTGACATAAATCCTCGTGATACAAAAAGGCAAGCGACAATTAAAAATAAATAAAAATGATATAAAGACATGATTAAATCAGTTACCCAACAAGCAAATGGGTAGATTTCAAGACAACCAATAAATTGGATAGGTGCACACAAAATCCACACATGCCCGTTCATTAATTTGGGTGAATAAAAAACTTAGACACAAACCTATAACCTTATTCATTCAGCCAACTTTTGATTCTCCAACCCCTATACCGTTCAGAAGGGGTTCCCACAATGTCTCTGGAAGAGAGTTTTAGTTACTTTCAGAAGAAGATTTGGTTAACTAGTTGCTATTAAATATGATTTATTTTAAAGACTAATTTGAAATATCTTTTGGGGAAGACAATGATGAGGACTTGAACATGAAAAGGGTGTGAGAACCCCTTTCTTTCTATGTGGATCTAATTTTTTAATGTACATGGGGATCATTTCTTTGTATCCTCTCTATCTCTTCTCAATTTTTTTATTTTTTTCCAAAAAATTTCATGTATTGTATTGCCATGATGGGTGGAATTGTGTTATATTTGGGCCATGAACGCATAATGAAAAAGGTTGTTTTACACCATTTTACAAGGATCCCTAGAGACTCTCTATGTGTATATGTGTGTTAGTAAAGGTAGAAAATACAATGGTAGTGTTAATGGAATGGAAGGGACAACTTGCCACCATGGGGACAATCATGAGGAAGAGAATAATAAGCAATAAAGGAAATGGGGTACTTTGGGAATTTTTTTTCCTTTTTTTGATTTGATCTACCCAGGTGTTTTGTTTTGTGATTTTATTGTAAGGCAGAATTATTGGTCCCTCCAAATTAACTTCATTTTATTTCTCCTTCTTTTCTGTTTCCAATGATAACAATATTTATTTGGACCCTATGAGCTAATTATGCTACAAGCATAATTACCACATGTAGGATTCTTGGCTTATTCTTTTAATTAAGAACATTTTTTACTTTTTTTTTTTGAATAGTCGTAATACAATTGTTTAGTTTATGTTTAATTTTATCTTTGTTTTACTATCATAGTCAACATTACTATTAGGCTAATTGTTGGGCCACGTGTTGGGAATTACTTACAATGAATATGAGAGATTTCCCATGCATAATTAATTAATTAAGTTAACAAATGATGAACATTTCATAGTAATAAACTCCATTTAAAAAAATTAACGACACTTTGTAGCCATTGAAAATATAGTATAATTACACATGTAATAAAAAAAATTCTATGTCACAAGGGAAAACTAGAAGGTTTTTCAATGTCATTCCGTGTATCAAAGATGCTAGGACAATTTGTGACCTTGACTTTCAACCTTTGTAGAAACAAATGAACATGATGATTTCAACTTCAATCTATTTCCATCAATTAGCTTCCACACATATGTTTTGGTTGAAAATTCACCCTCACAAATCATTATTTTCGCTAGAATTTTCAACACCATTTGCTAATTAAAATTTTAATTGATGTAGGAGACATAACTCATGTTCACTTTTTACCGTGTTAGAAAAATGCTAATTGAACATGAAATTAATCAACAATTATCAAATCAATCAACAATCATCAATCCAATATGTTTTGGGCTATTTTTTTTCTACACCACCCTACTCACTATTGTTTTAGGATTTAAGTTGCAAGCAATAATGAAAATAAAAATGGTGGGAAATTGAAAGTTGAAGTTATTAATTAGGTGTTGAATGTACTTTATTCCACCATTCAATAGTAATCGTGCAAAGTTCTTATCTAAACATTTAGAAACAAGATCAACTTGCAAAATATGATTACGTAACACACATGTTCATCAATGAATCTCATAATTTGTCTTGATACAATTTCTTGAATAAATTAACCATGAATATTGTTGTTCCTTTCAAATACTAAACTTAAATACTTTCTTTTGGAAGATCTAATTGTGAAATTTGTAGTTGATCAAATGGCAATGATGTCCATTTTTTTTGTATGAAATTATCTATTGAAATTGTTTAACTCAATAAAAACATTGTCTTTTGTTTAAATCAATATTACAAAAACTAATTTTGAAACAATGTTATACATAAGCTTCATCAAAATTATGAAAAAAATAATGCAAATGCATGAAAAAATAATTCACATGTGAATTTTCAACGAAGCAAATTATAATCAAATGAAAAAAAAAATCATTTTACAAAAATACAATTTATCTATGTTTGATAAATTACACCCTTGGACTTGCCAAATGATATTAGTAATAAATAAGAACACGTACCAGAAAGTTCACGTGCTTTGGGCATGTTTTTAAATTTGTGTAGATTGGGTCCAAGCAATGAAAGTTTCAAAACACATAAAAAAACATAACACATTCTTAAGTGGAAAACCCTCACATCACTTATTTGGAAAAAATGAATGAGAAAGGGATTTAGCACAAATTGACAATGTTTAGATTCACCATAAACTCATCACATCAGTCTTACAGGCTACCCTAAAATAAATATGAATGTGTTGGAGATTATCCTTTGGGAATGTGATTGCCTCTGTGTTGGTGTTTTGGTGGGTCTTTCCCAATATTGTAGCCTTTCCACATTAATAAATTATTTGTAGAAATGTTGAAATTTTCAATTTTTTTTAAAAAAAATAAATTGTGAAGGAAAATAGAAAATATGTTGAATAATTGTAGTGACAAAACATTTTGAGGAATTGGTATTTTGGAAATTTTTCATATGATCATCCTTAGACAATTAATTTTACATAATCTTTTGTATGGTCATCCTTGGACAATTCTAAAGTCAATCTCTAAAACAATTACTTCATTTCCAAGCTTAATTATCTCACTTTTTTCTTACTAACTTTCCTAATAATTACTTAAATATTTTATTAATAATTATTCCTTATATATTTATAACTACCTCATACCCTTTCCTTATCCACAAACATGAATCTAAAAGACAAATTAATGGGTGCCTTTTCATGTCCATGATATTTATATTAGTTTGAATTGAATTTGACATTGAGATAGATAATGATGACCTATTGAAAAACATATGGGAACATAAGAAGTTGATCGACATTGGTGGTGGTGGTGCCCAGCAACATAGAGCCCGAGTTTAATTCATTAATTGAGAGACATATGCTGAAGCTGCCTTTGTTACTATGTCCCACACTTTTAACACTCATCACAACAATATAGTTGAGTTTTCATTCACTTTTCCCTTTGCCCAATGTCATTATTTACACTTGGCATGCATCTTATGGTCAAGTCCAAAAGACATGCTTTCCTTGGAGCAATCAATCATGAGGAGGGACCTTTCCCTTGCCTTGTTGTGCTTGGGAATTATGTTCTCAAAACGCTTCAATGTTGGTCACATACCCAAGACTAGGTTGTGACTTGTGACATAAAATATCTCTGATCACATACATTCATATGCTCAAGGGAGATTCCAAACAACAAAACAAATTTTAAAAAAAGACCTTTGTAATATTACTTGCATCTAAAGCCTTCCTAATCCGGTTTTTTTTTTTCTTTTTCAATTTTTTTTTTTTCCAATTTTGTGAGGTAGATGGACTTTCTATCCTCCACAAGAGAACTTAGCAAAATTTGGCTACATGTCAGAGAAAAAAAAGTTGAATTTTTTAAACCTATGGTCTAAATATGGCAATTTCAACTTTTTTTTTCAATTTCCAAAAAAAATCTTTTGTACAAGTGGCATCCCCCCCCCCCCCCCCCCCTTTTTTTTTAAATGTTGAATTAGTCTCACTCATTCTTCCACCACTAAATAAAAAAAAAAAAATATAACATAAAAAAAAAAGAAACTAAATACAAATATAAAATAAACATTACATAACT
>Ga0116227_10010914_pt1 | contig 15571 bp, 6 predicted proteins | sample S1TSphgellanicum_FD_89693 | JGI IMG/M metagenome (GOLD analysis project Ga0116227, IMG submission 89693) | Host-associated microbial communities from peat moss isolated from Minnesota, USA - S1T2_Fb - Sphagnum magellanicum MG | ecosystem: Host-associated > Plants > Peat moss > Unclassified... | reverse complement strand
GTTGAAAAAAGAGTTAGATGAGGCACGTGCAAGGGTTGAGGAGCTTCAGAAAGAGGTGCAAACAAATGCAGAGCAAGCAAATGTTGATCTTGCATTGATGAAACAAAAGGTGTCAATGCTAGAAACACAATGTGAAGAAGAGGGAAACAAGATTATGGAGTTGAGATCGCATCTTGAAGCTGCTGAATTACAGCGGATGTTGGAAATCTCTGCAAGTGAGAATGTGAAGAAAGAATTAGATGAGGCGCATGCAACAGTGGAGGAGCTTAAAAAAGAGATGCAAACAAATGCAGAGCAAGCAAATGTTGATCTTGCATTGATGAAACAAAAGGTGTCAATGCTAGAAACGCATTGTGAAGAATTGCACAAGAAAGATGTGGAGATCATAGAGTTGAGATCATGTCTTGAAGGTCTTGAATTGCAAATTGTGAACCATGCATCGGAAATCTCTGCAAGTGAAAAGTTGAAAAAAGAGTTAGATGAGGCACGTGCAAGGGTTGAGGAGCTTCAGAAAGAGGTGCAAACAAATGCAAAGCAAGCAAATATTGAACTCTTGATGATGAAAAAAAAGGTTTCCATGTTGGAGACACAATGTGAAGAATTGAATGAAAAAGATGTGGAGATCATGGAGTTGAGATCGCATCTTGAAGTTGTTGAATTAGAGCGAGGGAATTTGACCTTGGAAATTTTTGCTAATGAGAAGTTGAAGAAAGAATTAGATGAGGCACGTACAAATGTTGAGGAGCTCCAAAAAGAGATGGAGACAAATGCAGAGAAAGGAAATGTTGAGCTTTCAGTGATGATACAAAAGGTGTCCATGTTGGAAATACAATGCGAAGAATTGCATGAAAAAAATGTGGAGATCACAAAGTTGAAATCACACCTTAAAGCTCTTGAAATTCAAAACATGAATCAAGCATTGGAAATCTTTGCAAGTGAGAAATTGAAGAAAGAATTAGATTATGCACATGCAAGGATTGAGGAGCTTCAAAGAGAGGTGCAAACAAATGTGGAGCAAGCAAATATCAAACTCTCGACGACGAAACAAAAGGTGTCAATGCTAGAAACACAATGTGAAGAGGAGCAAAGCAAGATTACGGAGTTGAGATCATGTCTTGAAGGACTTGAATTACGAAACAAGAATCAAGCATTGGAAATCTCTACAAGTTTGAAGTTAAAAGAAGAACTAGAGGAAGCACATGCTACAAGGGTTGAAGAGCTTCAAAAAGAAATGCAAACAAATGTGGAGCAAGCAAATGTTGAACTCTCCATGACAAAACATAAGGTTTCAATGTTGGAAACACAATGTGAAGAAAAGGGATGCAAGATTGAGGAGCTAGGATCACATCTTGCAAGTCTTGAATTACAAAATAGGAATCAAGCATTGGAAATCTCTAAAGTGCAAGAGTTGAAGAAAGAACTAGAGGAAGCACATGTTGCAATGGTTGAGGAGCTTCAAAAAGAGATGCAAACAAATGTAGAGCAAGCAAATGTTGAGCTTTCCATGACAAAACAAAAGGTGTCAATGCTAGAAACACAATGTCAAGAAAAGAGATGCAAGATTGAGGAGCTAGGATCACATCTTGAAGGTCTTGAATTACAAAGCAAGAATCAAACATTGGAAATCTTTGCAAGGCAAAAGTTGCAAAAAGATTTAGAGGAGGCACATGGTACAAGGATTGAAGAGCTTCAAAAGGAAATGCGGACAAATGTGGAGCAAGCAAATGCCAAGCTCTCAATGATGAAACAAAAGGTTTCAATGTTGGAAACACAATGTAAAGAAAAGGGAAGCAAGATTGAGGAGTTGAAATCACATATTGAAGTTCTTGAATTACAAAACAAGAATCACACATTGGAAATTTCTACATGGCAAAAGTTGACGAAAGAACTAGAGGAGGCACATGTTGCAGTGGTTGAAGAGCTTCAAAAAGAGGTGGTTGGATTGCAACACATCGATAAGGAGCTTGAGCGGAAAAAAATAGAACTTAATGAACAGTTATTAGCAACGGAAAACAAACTTGCACATCATTTTGAAATGGAAAAGGTAAACATCTTTGCATGGAAAAAAATTTTGAGGGTGAAATCCAGTGCATGCATTATTACGACCTATTGGAAATTGTATGCAATAAAATGTTGGTTTTTGAAATGATAGTTTTTCAATTCTTGGAAAATATGGAAAGATGAAACCTTGGGCATCATGATTTAAACGATTGTATGTTTTGTTGCAGGAGGATCATGAGGCTAAACCAAAAGAAAATATAGTTGCATTACGCCATGTGAATGAAGATCTCATCAAGCAAGTAGAGGGCTTGCAAAGTAGTCGATTTAGTGAAGTGGAGGAGCTTGTGTACCTTCGTTGGGTGAATGCTTGTCTCCGCCATGAACTTCACAACCACCAAACTACTCTTGCAAGAGTCTCAGCCTTGGACCTAAACAAAAGTTCAAGTCTGGAATCAGTGGAGAAGGCAAAACAATTAATGCTTGAATATATAGGTTCTAACCTTGTTGCATTGCAAGCAAAAGATCACATAGACACTGGCCATGAAAGTTCTTTTTCAGAAAAATCCGTGACATTTTCTGAAAATAATGGTGATGATAATGATATCCCATCTATTTCTGGACACATTCCAAGAAAACAAAGCTTCATTCGTCGACTTCGAAATTGGACTACAAGGCATCTTGAAGTTGGAACAAATGTTTCTTCAAATTTTGTGTCACCATTGGAAAGTGAGAAATGGTCCCACTTCCATTTTGATCCAAAACATCGTCAACAAAACATTATTGGAACAAAGGTACCAAAGGAAACAACAACTCGCATCCACAGGCATGCAAGTGACATGACATTAAGCAAAGAAACAACAACCGACATCCACAAGCCTACTAGTGACATGACCTCAATTGGCATTGCATCACCTATGGGAGGAAAGAAGTTTGATGCCAATGCCATGAAATCTTCTTCTTCTTATCCACGAAGAACCACCTCTGATTCTACTGTTTTAGATGAAACTACAATAATGGAGGATGATGACAACCCATTGAACGGATTAGTGGCCACTTCAACACTTCGACCCATGGCAAGATCTTTAGCTTTTAAAGTAGGGGAAAACCCATCAATCAAAGACAAACATAACGAAGCAAGGGATAGAGAAAAGGAAATCAAAGAGAAGGCAAAAGCTAAAAGGGAAAAAATTCGAAAGGAGAAAATGCAAGCTGAGAAAGCAATAGAATTGCAACCATCAACCCCACAACAAGTGGAGGGCATGTCACTTGCACAAGTAGAAAAAACAACTTCCAAAATCATGCCTAAGCCACCTCCAAAACCTTTGGGACCATTGGAGCAACATGGCTTATCATTATCATCAATAAAAAGCCAAGGTCCTCCTCTTTGGAATGGCATTCCAACAACACCATCTCCACCACATTCAAAGGCAAATTCAACACTCCAACTACAAACCAAAGATAATAACATGCAAAGGGTTCCAGAAGTGGTGGAATTATATATGTCTCTAATGAAAAATGAAGATGCAAGGGAAAATGAAAATCTATTTCTCGATGGTGCCCATGATGTTCACAACAATACAATCAATGAAATTGATGATAGATCAACCCATCGTTTGGCTGTAAGCACACAAATCTATAGCTTCTAGAAATTTTGGTGTGAAATGAATAATGAACAAGTATTGTACCTTTTTTTATTTGTATTGTATTTTTTGTACAATTCTTGAACATTTCTTGGGATTTTGTTAAGGTTTAATATGTATCTTCATGCATCATTTTTGGTGAATTTTATAGATCAAGGCAGATGTGGAGACCTTGGGAGAATTTGTGCAAACATTGGCAACTGAAGTGCGAATGGCAATATATTACAACATTGACGATGTGGTCGCTTTTGTTAATTGGCTTGATGAAGAGCTTTCACTACTGGTAATGTTTTTGGCCATTAAAACTTAATCTATTATTTTTTCAAATCTTTCTTTTGGATTTTGAATTTTGTAATATTTATTTCTTCCATGATCATTGCACAATTGATCAAAATATAAATTCCAAATTTCACAAGCTATTTTTTTTTTGTTTTGCCATCATTGTTGCATGTGGGTTTTTTGTTTTGTTTTTGTAGGTGGATGAAACAGCAGTTTTGAAACATTTTGATTGGCCTCAAGGCAAGGTGGATGCATTACGAGAAGCTGCATTTGAGTACCTTGACTTAACAAAGCTACAACAGGAATTGTCTTTATTTGAAGACACACCACAACTTCATTATGAAGAAATGTTTAAAAACGTGTTGACTCTTTTTGAGAAGTAAAGATCATTCATCCACTCTTATCAAAGTTTTTAAAAGGGCTTTTACATTATAACATTGCACTTGCTTATACATATCATGAACTCTTAAAATCCTTAAAGGAACTTTGGAATTTTTTTTGTGAACCTTGTATTTCCATAGTGTACTTTGACCTATGCTTTTCCATAATTGCCAATTGTTGGGTTTTGAACCTTTGGTGGGTTTTTTGGTGTAGGGTGGAGTTAAGTGTAAATGGGTTTTTACGGACAAGGGATATGGAAGTTGTTCGATACCAAGAGTTCAATATTCCTATTGAATGGATGCTTGATTTTGGTGTGGTTGGAAAGGTCAGATACATGGATAAAAAACCATTACATCAACCAATAGAATAATTGTTGACTTTTCAACATGATTGAATAAATATTCAAAGTGTTTAAATTTTTGTGAACCAAATTCATGAAGACCAAGAGCACATACATATTTCTAAATCCTTCAAATCAAGGTGCAATTTTAGAAATATTGTGTTTTGTTTGTAGAAAGTACATAATTTTGGAATTCAACTCCAATTATTTGCTATAAGCATAAATAAATATTTGAACGTGGTGGAAATTGGATTTTTGGTGATGTAGATCAAACGAGAATCTGTAAAATTAGCACGATTATATATCAACAAAGTGTTATCAGAGGTGGATCGTGTGGAGGAGAATGCCCATAAGGAACCGATGCAAGAATTTATCCTACTTCAAGGAGTTCGTTTTGCATTTCGTGTTCACCAGGTAAATCATTTATTTTCATGTGAAATTTTGTAAAGTTTTTGGCTCCAAATTGAAATTCATAAAACTTACAATCAAAAAGGTCAACAAAATCACCAAAAAATTCTTGAATTTTTTTCACATTCTCTAGTAAACATATAACAATTGTTCTTTGTAAAAATGTTCAGTTTGCTGGAGGATTTGATGCAAAGAGCATGAAAGCATTTGAAGCTTTACGAGATCGAGCTCATGTTCGGAGTAATAATTCTCAATAATGCCAATTTCTAATCAATCATGAACACTAAAATGTTGAACCTTTTACAATCATTTAATTAATAGTAGAATATAATACATGAAGTAGTATCACAAGAGTGTTTGTGTACAAGATGATTGTATATTCTTTACTTGAGAATTTGGACTTATAGTTGATTTTCTAGTTGCAAAATGTTTTGAAATTTTCTTTGACTCCATGTTTTTCACTACCATGTGTTTTAAAAGGCTTATCATACAAAGCAAAAGTGGGGTCAAATCAAAATAAACAAAAGATTATGTACTTGTGTTTTCAAAAGATTAAATGTTGTAACATACTTTCACAACTTGGCAAAGTTTTTTGAAACCAACAAAAAAAACATGAAAGATTGTTGATTTTGAGGTTTTTTTCACTATTTTTCACCAAAAAAAATATTTTCAAGATTTAAACCTAAGTACTAGGTATTACATAGGTTGTTAGTTGTAGGAAAAATCTTGCAAAAATTTAACAATCCATTCAAACCCCTGTTATACTTATGGGGATCCTCACTAATGAGGCTATACATTACTACATATCAAGGTTTATATGTTGGTTTTTATGATTGAATTTTTAGTCATATAATTATATAATGGACATTTTTGACATCAGTCAAAACATGTCAATTGTTTATGTCAAAACTTTGATTAAATATGTGTTAACTTATTGCTTATTTTGGTTCAATGTGGCTTATCAATGTTGACCAAAGTGTTTAATATTCTACATGACATTTAGTAATCCATTGTAACTATAATACTTAATGGTTAGTTGTTGTGGGTGTTAAATGGCATATCTATTGTGATTAAGTTGTGTAAGTTTTTGGCTAATGTGGGTGCAATGGTGTGTCTATTGTGTTTAAGTTATTTAAGTTCTTGTCTAATGTCTTATCCAAATGGCATGATTATTGTGACTAACTTGTCTGATTATTTGATTGACATGGATGACATATTGCATGTGTGTTGTGATTAACTTGTATAATTTTGTGGTTAATGTGCATGGAGAATGACATGTTTATTGTGATTAACTTGTTTAATTGTTTGGCTAATGTGGGTGATAAATGGCATGTGTGTTACATGATTAACACGATTTTGGGCATAAGCACATCAAAGTCCTCCAAAATTGTTGTCACATAGTATAATTTTTTGCATTTCAAAAATTTGACAAGTTGCATACACCAAACTTGATACAATATTGTGAAATTTGGGGATATTTGAAGATTTTGAAACTTAAATTATTCATTCTTCCAAAAATTTCAACAAAAGAGAATTTTAAAAATGCGATAAATATATATTTAAACCAAAATAATACCTATCACAAAATATGAAAAATGAAACATATATTTTAAAAATGAGGTTATAGGTGATTTTTTCAATGAAAATTTAGGTGAAGAATGAAAATGATGTAAGAAAAAATAATCCACCAATATTTTTGAAAATTATTACTTTTGTTTAAACATTTTGATCAAAAACGTAAAATTTCAATGTTGGTAAGCCATAAAAACTTATTATTGAATATTTTATTGAAAGAAACATGTCAAATGAAAGGGGAAGATTGGTGAGGGTGGCATTTTTTTCCTCCATTTTTCTTTCCATTGTTAATGGACATGTCACCCAATATCATAATATGATGCCCTATGGTTGAATTTTTTAAAATATTATATATAATATTTACATTGAATGTACCCAATCTTTTTAATCTGACCATTGAATCAAGGTTAATTTTGATTTAAAATAAAATTTTAGTTACAAAAAGTTGTCATGCACATTCCAAAAGCCTTTTATTTAAATATAAAATTGAAAAATCAAGAGAAATTCATTGTACATTATCAAATATGTCACCATTTTTGTGCCTAAAATGGTTTATCTTTAGTGCACTTATACCTTTTTTTACTATGGTTACATGTGGCATGCTAGATGTTTATCAATGACTTGTCTAATTAGCTAACAACATTTTGACTTAATTTCCACCTTATATTATTTATAAGACATACATGCCTATATTAACACATACAATATCCACTTTGGAAGCACATCTAAATCCACACACAACATGCATTCAAATCCAAAACACATACCCAATTGACACAACTTTTAAAAATGCACACATGTAGCAAATGAAATCAAATTTGAAAATGCAAATATGGAATTATTCAATGATATAGATTTGGGCAGGTTTCAACTTTCTACAACTTCTAGATAATACTAGCCTTCTTTGCTACTAACCATAGAGCTTGCATATAACTTGCAAAATTTTGTATACCCTCAATTTTCTTCACCAAAATTGGTGCACCTATTGCCTTTTGGGAGCTTCCACCACCTTTTTTCATCTACAAATTCCCAAATACATAATTAAACAAATTACATGGGATATCTACATGTAACATTGATACATTTGCATTATAAGATTTTGAGCAAGTGAAAATGCATGGAAGGAAAAGATTCTTGAGTTATATGTTGCATTTACTCAAGGTTCCTAGCTGGAAACCATGCAAATTGGCTTATGGATATCCAATGTGGGTTTTGTCTTGTAAGTTGTGATTATCCATGTAGATTGAAACCAACATTATAACTTAAAGTGTTGGAGCCTCAAATTATCCAACCAAGTAAGGTCATAGTTTGTAACATGTCAAACTTTGAATTGCATGGCTCCAAGGATTGATCCCAAGTGTGGTCATGGGCTTATAAACTTGTTTCCATACCTTGTGTTATAAGAACTAACGATGTTTTATTGTTTGTAGATTTTAAATGGTGTGATTTAGGGTATTGTAAGTTACATTGCTTGAAATGGACTGTCATTGAGGTAGGGTTTTCATCATTATTACATAAAATTTTTATTTATTATTGGATGTCACAAAAAGGGATTCATTTATGTGAAGATAACACATGAAACATTTCAACAATGAAAAAATCACAACAAAATAGTGAAATGTCCATCCTAGAAGGACTTTATATGGATTGTGCCAGTCCTCCTAAAATTGAATGGATTTTTGTTTCACAATTTGTTTATCCAATGTTTTTGAAACTTTGGCATATAAAACTTTGAAGGTTGATAACACTTAAGTTTAGAAAATCATGTTAAAAAAATCATATTTGAGAAAATATTGAATCATATTCAATTTAAAACTTGTAAATGGCAACATTTTAAAAATTATTTAAAAAAAGTAACTTTAATACCAATCTTTGATGAAAGTGTGTAAGGAGTAGTTTAAAATGGTGGCCCAATTTTAAATATGAAAAAATATTTTAACTTTAACATCATTTGAATCAATTTGAAGGTTCAACCAATTTATGGGGCTTAAAGTACAATCAAAATACAAAGGATAAAGACTATCAAAAGGGACTTTGAACTACCTTTTTGGTCCACCCTATATTTCTTTTACCCTTCACATAACAACATGCCATTCATGTTTAATACCAAAAGATGGCATACTTGCTACTTATTTAAGTATTAACCTACTTGGAGATGGCATATTGCAAGGACCTACTAGTAAATTAGAGTTCACCTTTTTTGAGGCATTCATTTGGTGATTAGTCTTGCCACCTTTGAAAATATCAACATCCACCTTGTTGCCATGTATGGATACTTTCTTTTCACACGGATAGGATTGTGTTTGCATATGCAAGCAAACAACTTATAGATCAAAGTCAAAACTACTAGATTGCACCATCGCCATGACAATCTCCTTATTGGTTTAGTCAATTTAAACTTTGCTAGTTATTCACCTTCTATTAAGTTCCTTTTACAAAATCATTTTCCATCCTTTGTCCTTTGGGTCATTAGAAAAAAACATTTGATTTACATGCAATAGGAAATCAAAAGGTCAGTTAGAAATGGGAATGAAGGAAGCAAAGTTCACAAGGATGAAATCATATTCATTTCCCTTCATTATTGCATTATTTTCTAATGTAATTTTCTTTCACCCAATCACACAATAAAACAACAATGTTTAGTACCGTATAGTTTAACTTTAATATCTTTTCAACATATCTTACATATTCCAATTTTACAAGAACTTTGATTGTTTGGTCCTAACACATCTTTTTGTTCATTACACCATTGTCATGTGTTGTCAAGTGTTTTTCTACACGTGAAAAACAAATATGGTTACCAAACACCCACATTGTTTGATCAATTGGTGGCATGAACATATGCACCACATCCCTTTCAATTGTGTCCCCTTCTTTAATAGCTACAAAAAATTAAACTTCTTATCCAAATTGGAAAGGGGGACACTTCATTAAGGCGATTTAGGAACATAACAACCCTTGCTTAAGATCAACATAAGGTAAATACGAATTCATTCATCTTTTCATTTCATGTCTATATTTTTCTAGTGTATTTCTTGCCACAATTTTCATTGCCAACTTTCAACTTTGAAAGTTGCAAACAATGCCACATGTGAGCAATCCCAATTATATTCAATCAAAGTTAGTCATGTAATTAATTTTTATAATGTTTGTGTTTAATGTAATTGATAATATCAACATATCTACTAATCATTATCATAAATTCAATATGAATACGAAAAAGGTCACATGCACCATGTTGACATTAGTTCCACATTTTGTAGCACAAATTCATGTGCCATGTCCCAAAGGTTTGCACTTATTATTCATGCATGCCCACTTCCTTCAAGCATTTCATCATTCATATTGTTGTCTTCTTTCTCATCCCACATTCTTCACTTTGCAACTACAAAATCCTATAAATTTTCCATGCAAAAGCTACTTAATGACTCCTCTAATGCATAACCTTTTGTCACGCTTCCTTCTAATCTTAATTTATTTATCATAAATTCCTTAACAAGTTTTTGAGATAACATTCAATAAGGTACATCCATCATTTGTGGACTAAACCACATCGTTCCAATTCCTCCACTAAATACCAAAACATGTGTCATAACATCAAAGAATGAAAGACATAATTATTGTTCCAACAATATTTGTTAAAGTCACACCTTGTTTAAGGTCCCCCATTGCCATCATGTCATCAATTTTTGCACACAACTTTTTGAAAACATGTGACAAACAAACTTGATAGCCATCCTACAACCCTTTGCCATAAGATGTCACATGCATAAAAGTAAAGACTTTTTGTATTATGTAACACAATAATCATGTGACTTCATCCATTTCATATCTCCATGATCCTTGCGGATTCTCAATCTTAATGAAAACACATAGTGAGATCATGTTTTCAAATTGCCAACAATTTGTAAAAACCTTTCATTCTCCTCATTTGCTAGCACAAATGAGACCTACATGTTTAATCATTCTACATATGTAACATCCTCTAGCCACAAATGTGATCATATACCACATTTTTGAAGTCTTTTTATACAGTTATTGTGTCCTTTGCACCAAAGATCGTTTTCTTCACATTCTCAAATATAAATTCTTTCCACAATGCATAACATGAATAATGTATTGCAAATCAACAAACCTTGGCCACAAGCAAGTGGTTGAAAATACAAATACTTGAAACTCACAATCGCCATCAACTAAGTCATAACAACATATATGCCCAATTTCCAGCTCAATATCACAAGGGATTATAATTGTTTATGGCTTTGAAGGCTTATGGTAGAAACAATATGATCAAGGTGCAAATACCAAGGGATGAGCATATTGTGATGTTATAACTACAATTGATATGACTATATTTGTGATTGGATAATTAGAGTAGAACTTGACATACACATAGTAAATAAGCTTATTGTTGTCCCAAATATGAATCAAAGGCCTTCAGATCCTTCCACAACACCTACAATTTATCAATTACAGCTTGCTTGATGTACATCCACATTTTCAAATGTCATAAATTCCTTGCTAGGAATAATTAAGGCCAACATCAAAAAAATATTATTAGTTACCAACAAGGGAGAAAATTATAATTTGATCAAATAATTGGCCATGTAGAATGGCATGAACTTGCTTGAATAGATTGACTCCACCAAGTGCCAACACTAACCTAACATCTTGTGTGGTTCATTGGCAGATTATGGCTAGTGTTCATTTATGTGTTTCTAGCTCATAGAATGTAACAAACTTACCAAACCATTTAAACTTGCACCATTTGTGTGCTACATCAACAACTCAAGCAATGTTTTGCACCTATACATGTTTAATAACCTTAAAATTAAAGGAAAATGTCAAAGCCCTTTTTTAATGGAAACATCACCTTGTGAGTCCCCATTTTGATGGACAAATTGGAGCTCAAGAAAACTGCCTGAAAATTGAATTGTGGAGTGCAAGTTTTAAAGACCTCATCTCAAAAAAGAAAATCTCAGAAATTCAGTAAATTTTCCCTTAAACATATAATGTCACTGGAATATTTTCCTTCTTGCTGATGATATTATAATTAATTCCTCTGAGCTTAATAGATAAGCTGAAAGCAGGAGACCACTTAAGAAAAATAAAATTAAAAAAAAAGAAAAAAAAAAGTAGTCTACCCAACTCATTCACCATGTAAAAAACCTCATAAGCACCTCAACAAATAATTTATTCATAGCTGCAACCTCACTATAAAAGCATGTCTAGAAATCCACCCACAGCAGTAAAATGCCCCAGTAGCCTATATTTTAGGTGAAGTATTCAGAAGCACCATGGCAAGTTCAACATTTCAGTGTTGAGTAAATATTTTATTTTGAAGATTCCATTTTGGAAAAAAAAAAAAATTCTAAAAAATTCTTGAAAGTTCTCCATTTTCCTTCACAAGTTTTTTTCTTTGAAGATTTTTTTTTTTTTTGGGGAAATTTCAACATTTCTGAAAATAATATAATAAGTGTTGAACTTTGCCATGGAACTACATAGCTGTCAAATTGTGTGGAAGTGACTTTGGGCATGTAAATGTGCTTAGGATACAATGCCTTCCAAGAGGCCGAGTAAAAGGAAATTTTTGTTTATTTTATTGGTCACCTATAATAATTGGCTCAGGTGGTGACATTTAAAATAGTGTCGTCTCTCACTTAAATATTATTCACCTTTTCATGTTTATGGGTGCGAATGATTTGACATTATATTGGATGTGATTTATCACATTGATAAAGGCCCAAATAAAGGGTGTGGGTAGAGATGCTCTTAAAATTCACCAATTCATTCTATAGAAGGAAGATGTACCCAACCAATGCACAAAAGTAAATTATTGGAACCTATAAATCATACTAGGTAGAAAACATCAAGCTTTCCAACAAGAGAAACAAGATGAAAAACTCACCATCCAAGGTTTGGAAAGGCAATCCGGTCATTCAAAATATGTATACGGAAACTGGCTATTGTGAAAATTTAGGTAGTCATTCACTTACTTTCTCTCTCACACACACACTCATTGTGAGGTTAAGTTAGTACAAATGGGTAGACAGAAGCAGCTGTTCTGGAGTCTGACAAGGGCTGTCCTTCTTTGGTGAGAGTCATCACTACTTCCTGGGCTGCCTTGCAATGGCAACTGCATGGGTTACTTTGTCGGCAGGTAAGTAGTAAGTAGGGAAGGCATCTATCTATCTGGTGACTACTAGGTGGTTAGATGCTTGCGGTTGGCACATAATTGACCATTGTGATTAGCCATGGGAAAGGAAGGTAAAGTATTATGTAAGGCATCTCGTTTCTACCAAGTAGGCAGATGCGAATGTGATGGTTAGTATGTAGCTAACCACTGTGGTTAACTACGGGACACGGATACAACAACAAATTGTTGAACAATGTTCACACACACCGTTCCTCCATTCATCCATTCATCCGACAGTGTAGGCTGGTAGGTGTGGGCCGGAGATGGGTCAAGCTGGCTGATAAGAAGAAGCCGCAGGCAGGCAGGCAGGCATCAAACAAAGGGAGAGAACCTTAAATCTCCAGGAGCAGCAACAGAACTAACTGCACACTAAAAGGACACACACACACATATATATATACACATACATACAGCCAAAGAAAACAAGCAACAAATATGCTTCTTTTTTTTGTTTACTCATACTCTCCCCTCCCTATTGCAATAGTAGTATTGTCGGGTTTTAAAGTCTAAGTTGTGTTTTCTTGCAATTGTTGTTGGCACATGGAGAATCAAAACGCTCACATTGGTGGCGAATGAGTGAGTTGTAATAGTAGTACTCTCATTGCTGGTCAGTCCTTCCTTTGGTTGAGTGAATTGTGATCATGTGGGTGATTTTATTGCTTGTACCAAAATTGGGTTATGAATAGTTGGGTGGGTAGTTGATGACGTATCGTTCAAATTACCCTTTACAAGAAGCCATTACTCTGCTGCTGGTGAAACCCGCTCTGAAAGATTCTAAAACGCATGTTCTCTCTTGTCATGAACCCAAAAAACTACTCTTTGAGTTTGCTTGTGTCCAAGGGAAATTCAGTTTGTCTTGCAAATTCTTTCTTCTCTCCCAAAATTCAACCACAAACCAAACAACCCAATTCGCATTAAATTGAAATCATTGTAATACTATTTTTTCTACCAATCTATGTTTAGCAACTTTAGTACTTTTTGTTTTTAGGTTTTTGGGCTTTCTTTTTCAAGTGTGTTTTCTATGTGTTTCGATTTGGGGATCCCACAAAATGCAAACTCAATGATGTGAAAAATTGTTTTGAAGATTGCAGAAAACTTTAAATGTTTTTTTTTACAAAAGAATAAATGAGCAATGTAAACTTTATTAGGGCTACTAGTAGTGCCTGTTCCTTCTTCCCACATAAACCAAGATTTATTATCAAGTCATGGATAAGAAGCAGCATGTACACTAATTAGCAACATAAAAAAGCAACAACCTACAACCATTGAATTGTTTAGAGAGACACCCATTGAAATAGATAGATCATAGATGAGGACAATTTCTTTGAGTCAACCCTAAACCCTAAAAAGGGAAAAAATCTAGGGAAAATTTCTATTAACCTCTGGTTACGCCAACATAGTACCCAGGGTAACAATAACCTACTTTAGCCCCAAAGCCCCCCTTCTCATAGATAGCTAAATGCTACTAGGTACCTACCTAATAGGAGTTTAGTAGTTGACCCTATACAAAATAAAATAAGGATTTTACTCTATTTATTCTATTTACTAGTCAGTTCTTTTTCTCCCTAGGTGTCTACATAAATTTTGGTAGCTAACTAGTAAGTAGTAAGTTGGCCAGTTGTGCTCACCCCTTCAGTCCTCCCTACTACCTACCTACCTACCTACCTACCTAGTCACCTAGCTAGTAGGTGTAATAGTAGGTACCCGAGTTCTCACTCTCGCAGAATCTTCGTTAGTCCACCCAGCTAGCTGCTCCCTCTTCTCATTCTTCACATCTCGCCTCCTCTCGTTTCTCCTCCGGCGTCGTTGGTCGGTCGGAGGAAAGCAAATCTCAGCTCAGCTCATGTTTTTGTTGCGAGCTTTGATGTGAGTGAGTACCTGAAACCAGCTGCTGACTTTTTGTTTTTTCCTTCAATTTTTTTTTGCCTCGCCAGTTTTTCTTTTGGAGATGGTTTTTCTCCTGGTGGGTGTTGTTGTTCTTGTTTTTTTGGGATGCTTATGAAAGTAATGTAGTTGCTATTTTTGTTGGGATGTTTGTCAATGGAACGTAGTTGCTTTTGTGATTTTTTTTTTCTTGAGTTGAAGAATTTGCACACACAGACTTTGGTGAAGTTTTGTTTGATTTTATTTGATTGAGCCCAGTTCTCTCTCTCTCTCTCTCTGTTTCTGTCTGTGTCCTGTTTTGCTTCTCCACCTTTGTAAACTCTGTCTCTGTCTCTGTCTGGTTGTTTCTCCTCTTCTTCTTCCCCACAACAGCCCTTCTGCCACTCTCTCTTGAGATGGACCTCTTGGGAACCAGCCACACAGACAGACTCTTTTACTATGGAGTGATTCTTCTGCCAAAGTTGTAAGGGTGTGGAGTGTGGAGAAGTGTTCGTGAGCACTGAGGAGGAGGAGGAGAACCTTCTTGAACTTGGGTTTTTGTTTGCTGAGCATTTCAGCTCAGCTCAGCAATGTGAAGACCGAGCTAGCTCCTCTTCCTCTCCTTCCATTTGCCTTAGAATCATGCCGCGCCTCTTCCAGCTACCACCTAGTTTTTCTCAATGCTTTTCATGCTTTCTTGCTTTCTGCATTGCAAATGTTGTTCTGCTCTAGTATTTTCTTTCATGCAGTTCTAGTCTGTTGCTGTTCTAAGCTTTGTCTCCAGCTGGGTTTTTTAATGTCTCATCCCCCCCCCCCCCCTTTTCTTTTTTTTATAGTGTTGGGGGTTTCACCACTCACCCCCAAATTTAAAAAAAAAAAATTTTTCTC
>Ga0116227_10010913_pt1 | contig 15572 bp, 14 predicted proteins | sample S1TSphgellanicum_FD_89693 | JGI IMG/M metagenome (GOLD analysis project Ga0116227, IMG submission 89693) | Host-associated microbial communities from peat moss isolated from Minnesota, USA - S1T2_Fb - Sphagnum magellanicum MG | ecosystem: Host-associated > Plants > Peat moss > Unclassified... | reverse complement strand
GCCGGCATCATCATCAACACGGGCGAGGACAACTACCTCACGACGGCCGACGCCGTGGAACAAGCGCCCGCGGTGCTGGCGTCGCAGTTCATCAACGAAGCGTTCGCCCACGCGGCGGGCATGCCGGACGATCGGATCGGGCTCGGCGACGCCTACGAGATCGATCCGTCGCTCGAAGACGGTTTTCTGTTCGCGGTCGCGCAGGCGCAACTCGCGCGGCAGTGCTTCCCGCACGCACCGCTCAAGTACATGCCGCCGACCAAACACATCACGGGCGACGTGTTCAAGAGTCACCTGGTCGACGCGATGTTCAACCTCACGTCGGTGATGACGAAGCAGACGATCCACCTCTGCGGCATGATGACGGAGGCGATCCATACGCCGTTCCTCGGGGATCGCGTCCTCTCGCTCGACAACGCGACCTACGTGATGAACACGGCGCGTCATTTCGGCGACGAGATCGAGTTCAAGCGCGACGGCATCGTCGAGCGGCGCGCGCAGAGCGTCCTGCGCGAGGCGCACGCCCTGCTCGAACGCGTGAGCGCCGCGGGACTCATGACGTCGATCGAACGCAAGACCTTCGCCGACGTGAAACGCTCGCCCGACGGCGGTCGCGGTTTCGACGGCGTCTTCGAGAAGGCTCCGGATTACTGGAATCCGTTCGCCGACGTCCTCGCGCCCTACGGATCGCAAGCGGTGGGCGTCGCATGAGTACGTTCGTCAAACCCTACGGCGATACACGCGACGACGGGAAAGTGCAGCTTTCGTTCACGTTGCCGGTCGAGTGGAACGAAGCGGCAGACGAAGCCGCGCGGCAGCTCGTCGCGAAGATGGGCTTCGAAGAGGTCGCGGTCGCGGAAGGGCGGCGCATCGCGACGGGCTTTTCGTTTTTCGTGGTGTACGCGAGCACGCCCGTCGCGATCGATCTCGACGGCATCGTCGCACCGCCGACGAAGACGCACGCGATGTCGATGGACGAGATCGACGCGTTCGTTCGCGAACGCGTCGGCCGTAAGATCCGGGTCGCGGGCGCCTGCATCGGCACGGACGCGCACACGGTCGGCATCGACGCGATCCTCAACATGAAGGGGTACAAGGGCGATTACGGACTCGAGCGCTACAAGGAATTCGAGACGTTTAACTTAGGGAGTCAAGTATCGGTCGAGGACCTGGCCCGCTACGCGCGCGACGAGCGCATCGATGCGGTGCTCGCGTCGCAGGTCGTCACGCAGAAGGGAAGCGACGTCGCGAACTTCACGGCGCTCGCCGAGATACTCGAAGCGGAAGGCATACGCGACCGCGTCTTGCTGATCGCCGGCGGCCCGCGCATGACGAATTTGCTTGCGACGGAGCTCGGCTACGACGCGGGCTTCGGCCGAGGAACGGTGCCGAGCGATGTCGCGGCGTTCGTCGCGCAGCGTATGGCCGATCGCGTCGTCGCCTGATTGCGCGATGGTCGCGCGATGAAGGGTTCGGCAGCCCGGTTCGCGGGCGCGGCCGCGCTCGTCATGACGGCGGCGTTCGCATCGGCGTCGGCCGCAAGCGCCGTGCCGGAATCGCCGAGCGCGATCGTGGCACCGGTCGCCGGCGGTACGTCGTGGACGGCCGCGGCGCTGGCGAAGCTCGACGCCGATCTCGACACGACGCTCGCAACCGCGCCCGGGCTGCGCGGCGCGCACGTCGGCGTGCTCGCCGTCGACACCGCGACGGGAAACGTGCTCTACGAGCGGCACGCGGACGAGGCGTTCCAACCGGCGAGCACCCTCAAACTTCTCGTCGGCAGCGTCGCGCTCGAGCGATTGACGCCGGCGTTCTCTTGGACGACGACCGCCGCCCTACGCACGCCGGCTGCCACCTCGAACGCGCCCGACGTCGTCCTGTTCACGAGCGGTGATCCGACGCTCGCCACGCGCGATCTCGACGTTGCGGCCGCGGCGCTGCCGGTTTCCAAGATCGGGAACGTTCTCATCGACGATTCGGCGTTCGACGACCTGCCGTACCCTGCAGGTTGGACGTGGGACGATTTCGGTGAGGACTATGCACCGAGCGTCTCCGCCGCGACGCTAGATGAAAACGTGATCGAAATGCGCGTGGCGCCCGGCCCGGAGGCCGGGGCTCCGGCCCGCGTCAGCTTCGCCGACGGCCGCCCGTCCGCCCCATCGTTTTCGGCACCATGCGATGCGTATACGTCGCTGTCCGTCGACGTCGTTTGGAATGCAACGACGGGACCCGCGAACAGCGACGATACCCTCGACGGGACGCAGACGCTGGGCCGCTGCCCGATCGTGACCGGTTCCATTCCGCTCGGTGCGGGTCCGGAGAGCGTCGCGGTGTCGATGTTCCGGCCGATCCTCAATATGCGCGAAGCCTTCGCTCGAGCGCTCGTCGCGCGAAAGGTCGTCGAGGGGGGATTCATCGCCATGGCCGACGGGTTGAAGGGAGACGCGATCCGGTGGATCCCCTCGTCGCTTCAGGAAACGACGTTTTGGACGCACCGCTCGAAGCCGCTCGCCGCGTTACTTGGGCCGCGCTTTTGGATACCGTCGGACAATCTCTTCGGCGAGCTGCTCCTCAAGGAACTCGGGCTCGCCCGGGGCGGCAAGCCGGGTACGACCGACAAAGGCATTGCCGACGAAAAAACGTGGCTCGCGTCGATCGGCGTCGATCCCGCAACGGTCACCCTCGCCGACGGGTGCGGCATGTCGCAGTACGATCGCATCACGCCGCGCGATCTCGTCGCGATCTTGCAGCACGATTGGAACGGACCGAACCGGCAGCTCGTGCTCGACTCGCTCCCGGTCGGCGGCGCGCGCGGGACGATCGAAGGCATCGCGGGGACGCCCGCCGCGGGGCGCGTTTTCGCGAAGACCGGGAGCATGATGCACGTGCGCGGCCTTGCGGGCTATCTCGCGACCGAGCGGCACGGCGCCGTCACGTTCGCCTTCAACGTGGACGACTGGCTCGGCGACTATCCGGCGCTCGCCGCCACCCGCGCCGCCGTGCTCGCCCGAATCGTCAGCGACTGATGCTCGGCGAACGTTTCGAATCGGAGATTCGCGAGCAACCCGAGGTGTGGCGGCGGCTCGCGCGCGCGTCGCAGGCGGCCGAAATCGCGGATGCCGTTCGCGGGGCGGACGACGTGATTCTCGTGGGAAGCGGGAGTTCGCTCTTCGTCGCGATGCTCGGCGCGCTCGCGCTCCGGCGCCGCGGCGTACGTGCGGCGGCGCTCGCGGCGAGTGAAGCGGCCTTCGAATGCGGCGCCTACCGCGGCCGCACCGTGCTCGCGCTCTCGCAGAGCGGCCGGTCGGCGGACGTGCTCCACGCCGTAGACGTCCTCGAACCGCTCCGGCTCGTAGCCGTCACGAACGACGCGGCGGCGCCCCTTGCCGCGCGCGCGGACGTGGTGGTCGACGTCGACGCGGGCGCAGAGATCGCCGTCCCGGCGACCAAGAGCGTGAGCGCCATGTCGGCCGTGCTGCTCTGGGGAGCCGCACTCGTGGCGGGCGCCTCGGATCGCGGCACCGCAACCCTCGAACGCACGGCCGACGACGTCGCGGCCTGGCTCGCCGACGATCGTGCCCTCGGCGACGTGCTGCGCGCCGCCGAGCGAATCGCACTGCTGCGCAGCATCGCCGTCGTCGGCGCGGGGTACGGCGTTCCGATCGCCTGCGAAGTCGCGCTCAAGATCAAAGAATCGACGTACGTTCACGCCGAGGGGTTCGCAGCCGGCGAATTCCGGCACGGCAGCGCCGCGATGCTCGATGCCCGGACCGCCCTGATCGGCGTCGTCGACGACGCCTCGCGCGACATCGTGCGGCGCCCGCTCGCGGAAGCGGAACGGACGGACTCGCTGCGCTACACGATCGGCGGCGATGCGGACGGCGTTCCGCGCCTGGGCCCCCGCACGGGCGAAGCGTTCAACACGCTCGGCTGGCTCGTGGCAGGCCAAATGCTCGCGCTCGCGATCGGCCGCCGGCGCGGCATCGACGGCGACGCCCCGCGCGGCCTCACGAAGTTCGTGCCGTGACCGATTGCCGTGCAGCCGCCCGTATTTCGGGGCGGACGCGGTCGCTGCCGTGCGCCCTTCGACAAGCTCGGGGTGACACGGGCGACCCCCCGTTAAGGGCGGTTACGCGACCCGTTCCGTCGCGAGTTGTTCGAAGGCTTCGAGGGCCGACGCGACGACTTGATCCATGTTGTAGTACCGGTATTCCGCGAGCCGTCCGACGAACGTGACGTTGCGCTCCGCGGCGGCTTTCGATGCGTATTTGGCATACAGGGCGCGGTTGTCGGCGCGCGGGATCGGGTAGTACGGGTCGCCGGTCGCGCGCGGATATTCGCGTGCGATCGTCGTCGTCGGATGCGTCTGGCCGGTCAGGTGCTTGAATTCCGTGACGCGCGTGAACGGTTCGGATCCCGGATAGTTGACGACGCCCGTCGCCTGGTAACGTTCGATCTCGTGGTTTTCGAACGCGAACTGGAGCGACCGGTACGGTAAGGCACCGAAGCAATTTCCGAAATACGCGTCGATCGGGCCCGTGTAGACGAGCCGGTCGAAACGCACGCGGTCGGCCACGTCCTCGAAGCGCGTGCCCAGACACAATTCGATCTTCGGATGATCGAGCATGCGCTCGAACAGACGGGCGAACCCGTCCCGCGGCATCGCTTGAAACGCATCGGAGAAATAGCGGTCGTCGCCGTCCGTACGGATCGGAATCCGGCCGCAGACGCTCGCATCGAGTTCGCGCGCGTCGACTCCCCATTGCTTGCGCGTGTAGCCGGCGAAGAGCGTCTCGTAGAGTTCGCGACCGACGCGCGCCGTGATCGCGTCCTCGGAATTGCGGATCGCGACGAGCTTCTCGCGACGTTCGTCGAAGAATGCGGCCATCTGCGCGGGAGAGAGATCCAGCCCGTAGAGGGTGGCGATGGTCCGGTTGCAGATCGGCATGGCCACGTCCCGGCCGTCGACGTGCGCCAGCACCCGATGTTCGTACGGGCGCCAAGCGGTAAATTGGGAAAGGTAGCGCACGACCCGCTCGCTCGACGTGTGGAAGATGTGCGGGCCGTACCGATGGATGCGGACCCCGTGTTCGTCGATGGGGTCGTACGCGTTGCCCGCCACGTGGGTCCGCGCATCGACGACCAAAACGCGAGCGCCGCATTGCGAGGCCAGCCGTTCCGCAACGGTGCTTCCGGCGAAGCCCGCCCCAACCACTAGGTAATCGTAGATCATTCCCGGCGCTTAGACCCGTCAAGCCCCCAATTCGTTGCTTTGAAGTCGCCCTTCGACAAGCTCAGGGTGACCGGGCCCCCCGACGCCCCCCGGGCCCGCACTCGCGGGCCCCGCCGGCGCGCGCGTGCGGGGACGGCCCGGGACGGCCCCTCGTGGCGGTGCGTCGGAGGTCGCGGGTGGGGGGCTGGGCCGCGCGGGCTTCGAATTGAGCACCGGTTGGCTAGCAAGACCGCGCTCATCACCGGCATCACGGGGCAGGACGGCTCGTATCTTGCGGAGCTGCTGCTCGACCTCGGGTATCGCGTCGTGGGCATGACGCGCCGCACGAGCACCGAGGTGCACGAGCGGATCGAGCACATCGTCGATCGCGTCGAGATCGTCTCGGGCGACCTGCTCGACCAAAGCTCGATGACCAAACTGATCGACGAGATCCGGCCGCAGGAGGTCTACAATCTCGCCGCCCAGTCGTTCGTTCCGACGTCGTGGTCGCAGCCGGTGCTCACGGGCGAGTTCACCGCGCTCGGCGTGACGCGCGTGCTCGAGGCGATCCGTCACGTCGATCGCGGCATACGCTTCTATCAAGCGTCGAGTTCTGAAATGTTCGGGAAGGTCGTGCAGACGCCGCAGACGGAGTCGACGCCCTTCTATCCGCGGAGTCCCTACGGTGTCGCAAAAGTGTACGGCCATTGGATCACGATCAACTATCGCGAATCCTACGACATGTTCGCCGTCAGCGGCATCCTCTTCAATCACGAGAGCGAACGGCGCGGAAAGGAATTCGTCACGCGCAAGATCACGGACGGCGTGGCGCGCATCAAGTACGGTCTCTCGAAGGATTTGCGGCTCGGCAATCTCGACGCGCGGCGCGATTGGGGATTCGCGGGCGACTACGTGCGCGCCATGTGGCTGATGCTCCAACATTCGCAGCCCGACGATTACGTCGTCGCAACGGGCCGCACGCAGAGCGTCCGCGAGTTTTGCCGGCTCGCCTTCGCGGCGGCGGATCTCGATTACGAACGTTACGTCGTCGAGGATCCGCGCTTCGTCCGTCCGGCGGAGGTCGATCTCTTGATCGGCGATGCCTCCAAGGCGAAGCGCGTGCTCGGCTGGGAACCGGACACGTCGTTCGAGGAACTGGTCGAACGGATGGTGCGGCACGACCTGGAGCGCCTCCGCCCGCTCGTCCGCACCTAACCGTGCGGGCTCTGGTCACCGGCGGCAACGGGTTCGTCGGCCGGCACCTCTGCCGGGAACTGCGGGAACGCGGTCACGTGACGATCGCCGCGGGTCGCGCGAACGACGGCACCGTCGACCTCGACCTCGACCTCGGCGATCCGCAGAGCGTCCGGCGCGCGGTCGACGAAGCGACGCCGGACGTCGTGTTCCATCTCGCGGCGCAAGCGTCCAACCCGCGCGCAACGCAAGAGCCGCTCGAGACGTACGATACGAACGTGCTCGGCACGGCGCGCGTGATCGACGCGATCCGCGACCTGCCGGCAAACGTGCGCCCGCGGCTGCTCTTCGTCAGTTCGGGCGAGGTCTACGGCGCGCACGCATCGGACGAGATGCCGCTGCGCGAGGAAACGTTCGCGCGACCCGCCACTCCGTATGCCGCGAGCAAATTCGCAGCCGAAGCGATCGTGCTCGCGTCGTGCCGGACGTACGGCATCTCGGCGGTCGTCACGCGCGCGTTCAATCAGACGGGTCCCGGGCAGAGCGACGCGTATGTGGTTCCCGCATTCGCCGCGCGGCTCGCGCGCATCGCCGCGGGCGGCGACCCGGTTCTGCTCGTCGGCAACCTCGACCCCAAGCGCGATTTTCTCGACGTCCGCGACGCGGCCCGCGCCTACGCCGTCCTCGGTGAAACCGGGCAGGGCGGGGAAATCTACAACGTGTGTAGCGGAACGCCGGTCGCGATCGTCGACATTCTGCGCAAGCTCGTCACCGTCGCGCACGTCGGCGTCGAGATTCGCGAGGACCCCGCGTTGTTGCGGCCGGTCGACGTGCCGATCGTCTACGGCGACAACGCGAAGCTCCGCGCCGCGACCGGGTGGGAACCCGCGATTCCGCTCGTCCGGACGTTGCGCGACATCTACGATTGTGCGGTCGGCCGCGTGGCGGCAGGCGCGTGACCGCGGTCTATTTCGAAATGATCGGCGGCGCGAGCGGCAACATGTTGCTCGGCGCGCTGATGGACGCCGGCGCCGACCGCGAGCGGGTCGAGGCGGCGCTGCGAACGATCCCGGTCGACGGCTGGTCGAGCGAATCGCGCCGCGTCGAGAAGCGCGGCATCGCCGCGACCTATTTCGATTTCGTCGTGCCCGGCGAGGACCACCATGCGCACGAACACGCGAATCGTCACGGAACGGCGCGCCACTTGGATGAGGTGCTCGACATCATCGCGCGTAGCGGCCTCACGCTCGCGCAGATCGAGCGCGCGTCCGCGATCTATCGCCGGCTCGCGGGCGCCGAAGCCAAAGTCCACGGCACGACGCCCGACCGCATTCATTTTCACGAGGTCGGCGCGACCGATGCGATCCTCGACGTCGCGGGCGCGTGCGTCGCACTCGACCTCCTCGCCGTCGAGAGCGTGTGGTGCTCGGCCTTTCCGATCGGCCGCGGGTCGATCGACATGCAGCACGGCCGCTATCCGAACCCGCCGCCGGCAACCGCCGAACTCTTGCGCGGGGCGCCGACCTACGATGCGGACGTTGCGGGCGAGATGGTGACGACGACGGGCGCCGCGATTCTCGCCCATCTCGTCGACCGTCCGGGGGTCCGGCCCGCGATGACCGCCTCCGCGATCGGCTACGGCGCGGGCCGTTCCGACTTCACGATCCCGAACGTGTTGCGTGCGACGGTCGGCACGCTGACCCCGGCGCCCGCGTTTGCGAACGGCACCGACACGATCGCCGTCATCGAAGCCAACATCGACGACATGTCGCCGCAGCGCTTCGAACTCGCGCTCGAACGCGCGCTGGCGGCGGGCGCCTTCGACGTCTGGCTCGCACCCGTGACGATGAAGAAGTCGCGCCCGGCGATCGTCTTCGGCGCAATCGCCCCCCTCGAGCGCGAGGCCGCCGTGGCGCACGCGATGCTCGCCGAGACGACGACCCTCGGCGTGCGGGTCCGGCACGAACGCCGCTACACCCTCGAACGCACCACCCACACGGCCGCCACGCCGTTCGGCGAGGTCCGCGTGAAGACGGCCACCTTCGACGGACAACCCCGCCGCACGCTCGAATACGACGATCTCGTGCGGATCGCGCGCGAACGGCAGCGGCCGCTCGCCGAGATCGTCGCAGCGGTGGAGGCGTTCTTGATCGATGGCGGGTGAGTCCGGGCGCTGGCGGGAGTGGTGCTTCAAAAATCGCGGCACGCTGTTGGCGTTGCCGGCGATCTCCCTCACGGTGCTCGGGAAGCCGTCGCGCCTCGGAATCGTGCTGGGCGTCCCGCTCGCACTGGCGGGTGAAGCCGTGCGCTGCTGGGCGGTCGGCTACTCCGGCGTCACGACTCGCGGCGACACGGTAACGGCGCCGCAACTCGTAACCGCCGGGCCGTATGCGTACGTTCGCAATCCGCTCTACGCCGGCAACTTCCTGACGGCGCTCGGGTTCACGCTCGCCTTCACGGGCGCCCTGTCGCCGGCCCGGCGCGCGGCGCTGGCCGCGGCGGGCCTGGGCTCGATGCTGGCCGTGTACGCGGCGATCGTCCCGCTCGAAGAGGCGTACCTGCGGGCGACCTTCGGCGCGCCCTTCGACGACTACGTGGCGCGGGTCCCGCGCCTGCTCCCCCGAGCGGTCCCCTCCGAGCCGCAACTCGGCGCCTACGATCCGAGCGTGATCGCGCGCGCCGAGAGCCGCACCTTCGTTACGTTCGGCGCGATGCTGCTCGCGCTCGCCGTCAAGACACGCGCGGCCTCGGCTACGTGAGCGCGCATGCCGGCCACGCCCGCGAGGCGGGCGCCCACGAGCACGATCACACCGGCCGGCTCGTGGTGGCCCTGTTCCTGACGTTCGGCGTGGCGGTGCTGGAGGTGACGGGCGGCATCGTTGCCCACAGCCTCGCACTGCTCTCCGACTCGGCCCACGTCTTCATGGACGTCCTGGCGCTCGGCATTTCCGTCGCCGCCGCGTGGCAGATCCGGCGTCCGGCCAATCACCGGCGCAGTTACGGGTACGCGCGCTTCGAGATCCTGGCCGCGCTCGCGAACGGTTTTCTGCTCTTCGGCGTTACGGTCGCGATCGCGATCGAGGCGTTTCACCGGTTCGCCGTACCCGCAGCGCCGCGAGGCGCCGAAATGGCCGGGTTCGCCGCGGCCGGCCTCGCGGTCAATCTCCTGATCGGGTTCACGCTCGCGCGCCACGCGCACGGCGACATGAACGTCCGCGCGGCGCTCCTGCACGTGGCAAGCGACGTCGTCGGCTCGGCCGCGGTCGTGGCGGCCGGGCTCGCCGTCGCACGCTCGGGTGCGGCCTGGATCGATCCCGCGGTCTCTCTCGCCGTCGCGGCGCTCATCGTCGTCGGGGTCGTGCGGATCGTGGGGCAAGCGGCGGACGTGCTCCTCGAGAGCGCTCCCGCGCACGCGGCGATTCCGGTCGTCCGGGAACGGATGCGGGCGCTCGCGGGCGTGGTCGGGGTGCACGATCTGCACGTCTGGACGATCGGCAGCAACGCGCACGTGCTCTCGGCTCACGTGTTGCTTGCCGACAAGCGCATCAGCGAAGCATCGTTGATCCAGCGCGAACTCGAAACGATGCTCGAGCGGGAATTCGCGATCGATCACGTGACGATTCAATTCGAGTGCGTCTCGTGCGAGGCCGACGAGCGGATCGTGTGTACGCAAGCGGCAACGGGACCGTCCGTCGCGGCCGGTGAAGCGAGGTCGTCCAGCTAACGTGGAGGATTCGCCATGAAATCGAAGACCGTCGTTCTCAGCACCGCCCGGACCCCGTTCGGCAAGCTCGGAGGCGCGCTCGTCTCGCTGTCGGCGACGACGCTCGGCGGCGAAGCGATTCGCGCCGCCGTCGAGCGCTCCAAAGTCGATCCCGCCGAGATCGAGCACGTGATCATGGGCAACGTCATTCAGGCCGGCGTCGGCCAGGCCCCGGCACGTCAAGCGATGTTCAAGGCGGGTTTGGCAAAAACGACCACGTTCGAAACGATCAACAAAGTGTGCGCCTCGGGACTGATCGCGATCGTGCACGCGATGCGTCTGATCAACGGCGACGAGAAGAAAGTCGCCGTCGCCGGCGGCATGGAGTCGATGTCGAACGGTCCGTATGCGGCGCTGAACGCGCGTTTCGGTTACCGCTTCGGCGACGGCGCGCTCGTCGATCTGATGAATTACGACGCGTTGCTCGATCCGTTTTCCGGCTGGACGATGGCGCAGGCGCAGGCCAAGGTGAATGCCGACCTCGGGATCACGCGCGACGTGCAAGACGAGTTCGCGGCGCTCTCGCATCAGCGCGCGGCTCAGGCGACCGCGGACGGCCTGCTCGGGGAAGAGATCGTCGCGCTCAAGATCGCGACGAAGGCGAAGGGAAAACTCGTCGTCGATAAACTTCCGGAGCCCGCGCGCGCGCGCGTCCCCGTCCACGCCGGTTCGAACGGTGCGGCCGATCGGCTCTTTCACGCACCGCCCGAAAACATGCAGGCGCAACTCGCACGGTACAACTCATACGTGACGGGCGACCTCCCGTTCACGCTCGTCGACAAGGACGAACCGATCCGCGCCGACACGACCGTCGCGAGCCTCGCAAAGCTGCCGCCGCTCGAAAAGGACGGCACGGTGACCGCCGGCAACGCGCCGGGCGTCAACGACGGCGCGGGCGCGCTCGTGCTCGCGAGCGAGGAGTATGCGACGTCGCACGGTTACGACGTGATGGCGACGGTCGTCGATCACGCGGACGCGTCGTGGGATCCCGCGTATCTCGCGCTGACGCCGGCGATGGCGTCGCAACTCGTCCTCGAAAAGAACGGCCTCAAAGCCTCCGACATCGCGGTGTGGGAAGTGAACGAAGCCTTCGCTGCCGTCGCCTGGAGCACGGCGAACCTGCTCGGGGTCGATCCGCGGAAGCTCAACGCCCTCGGCGGCGCGGTCGCGCTCGGTCATCCGGTCGGCGCGTCGGGCGCGCGCATCGTGGGTTCGGTGATCCGGCAGTTGCAGCGCCGCGGCGGCGGCTACGGCATCGCCGCGATCTGCAGCGGCGGCGGTCAGGGTGATGCGATCCTGATCAAAGTCTAGCCGATGCTCGATACGCAGGCTCGCGCGCTCTTCGACGTGACGCCGGAGCAGCGCGCGATCGGCGATCTCGCGCGCGAGATCGCACTGCGCGAGATCGCGCCGCACGTCGCCGCGTGGGATCGCGGCCACGTGTTTCCGCGCGCGCTCTATACGAAGCTCACCGAAGCGGGCCTGATGGGCATCATCGTACCCGAAGCGTACGGCGGGGCGGGCGCGGATTATCTTTCGTACGCCCTCGCGATCGAAGAACTCGCGCGCGTCGATGCCGGGACGGCGGTCACGCTCTCGGTCCACGCGATGATCGGCTCTGCGATCCTGCGTCTCGGCAACGAGGACCAGCGGACGCGCTATTTGCCGCAGCTCGCCGCGGGCGACGTGATCGCGGGCTTCGCGCTCACGGAGCCCGGCGCCGGTTCCGACGCGGCGTCCCTGATCTCCACGGCCCGCCGCGACGGCGAGGCGTACGTGTTGCGCGGCCGCAAACAATGGTGCACGAACGGCAGCTACGCCGGCGTCACCATGGGCATGTTCCGGACGGGCGGGCCCGGGGCCAAGGGCATCTCCGCGTTCTTGATCGACAACGCGACGCCGGGCTTCGTCGTCGAGAAGGTCACGGAAAAACTCGGCATCCATACGAGCAACACGTGCGACATCGCCTTCGACGACGTGCGCGTGCCGGCAAGCGCTCTGCTCGGCGCCGAAGGGACGGGCTTCACGATGGCGCTGAGCGCCCTGACCGCGGGTCGCATCGGCATCGCGGCACAGGCCGTGGGGATCCTCGCGGCGTGCCTCGACGCGTCGGTGGCCTTCGCGCGCGAGCGCGAACAGTTCGGGAAGCCGATCGGCGCGTTCGAAGGCGTGTCGTTCAAGATCGCTCAGATGGCGACCGATCTCGACGCGGCGCGGCTGCTCGTGTATCGCGCGGCGTCGCTCTGCGATCGGGGCGAACACTTTGCGATCGAAGCGAGCAAGGCGAAGCTCTTCGCCTCGACGGCGGCGCGCAAGCATGCGGCCGAAGCGCTCCAGATTCACGGCGGCTACGGCTACACGACCGAATTCCCGGTCGAACGCTACTATCGCGACGCGAAGATCACGGAAATCTACGAGGGCACGAGCGAGATCCAACAGATGATCATCGCGCGGTCGCTACTCGGCCGGTTCGATTGAGGTCGCCGTTGCGTGAGCTGTAGTCGTGGTGCAAAGGCGGTTTCGTACGCATGAAATTGATGGAGTATCAGGGCAAGGAACTCTTTCGGCGCGTCGGGATTCCGACGCCGCGCGGCGTCTTCGCTCGCACGGCCGCCGAAGTCGAGGAGTTCATTACCGTCAACCCCGGGTCGTGGGTCGTCAAGAGCCAAGTGATGATGGGCGGCCGCGGTAAGGCAGGCGGCATCAAGTTCGCCCACTCGGCGGCCGAGGGCGGCGCGTTCGCGCGCGAACTGATCGGTAAAGTGCTGAAGAACCAGCAGAGCCCGGACGGCGAAGAAGTGCGGTCGCTGCTCGTGGAGGAAATGGTAGAGATCGCAAGCGAGGCGTACGCTTCGATCACGATCGATCGCGCCGCGAAGAAGCCCGTGGTGATCGTCAGTTCGCAGGGCGGCATGGATGTCGAAGAAGTCGCCGAGCACCATCCCGAAGCGATCAGTAAATACTGGATCGATCCCGCGATCGGCTTCCAGCCTTTTGAGGCGCGGCAACTGGCGTTCGCGGCGAAATTACCGTCCGGGTATCTCAAGGCGTTTCCCAAAATTTTGGGCGGCCTGTACGCGCTCTTCATGGAGTACGGCGCGAACCTCGTCGAGATCAATCCGCTCGTGCTCACGAAGACGGGCGAGGTGATCGCGAGCGACGCCAAGGTCGAGCTCGACGACAACGGCCTCTACAAGCATCCCGAACTGAGCGAGTGGCGTAACGACGGCCCCGCCGACGACGATCAAGCGGCCGCGGTCGAGATCGGTCTCGGGATGTCGAATTACGCAAAACTCGACGGCGACATCGGCGTGATCGCAAACGGCGCGGGGCTCGGTATGGGAACGATGGATGCGATCCGCATCGCGGGTGGATCCGCGGCGAACTTCCTCGATATCGGCGGCGGCGCGCAAGCCGAATTGGTCAAGAAATCGTACGACCTCGTCACCGCGGATCCGAAAGTCAAGGCGATGTTCATCAACATCTTCGGCGGGATCACGCGCGGCGATCAAGTCGCGCTCGGCATCGTCGAGGCGCTCAAGGGCGACGACGTTCGCAAGGTCCCGCTGGTCGTGCGGCTCACCGGCACGAACGAAAAGGAGGGCCGCGCGATCCTCGCCGCGGCCGGCATGAATCCGGTCGAAACGATGGACGAGGGCGCGCGGCAAGCGGTCGCGTTTGCAAAGGCCGGCTCGTGACGTCGGTATAAGCTCGACGGCGTGGCGATATTTCTCGACAAGAACTCGAAGGTGATCGTGCAGGGAATCACCGGACGCGAAGGTCTCTTCCACACCCGGCGGATGCTCGCGTACGGAACCCGGATCGTCGGCGGCGTAACGCCCGGCAAGGGCGGCACGACGATCGAAAGCGGGCAACCGGTTTTCAATACCGTCAAGGATGCCGTCGATGCGACGGGCGCGACGCACACGATCGTCTTCGTCCCCCCGCCGTTCGCCGCCGACGCGCTGTACGAGGCGTACGACGCCGGCATCAAACTCGCGGTCGCGATCACCGAGGGGATCCCGGCGCACGATATGCTCAGAGTGGTCGCGACGACGAAATCGATGCGGATCATCGGGCCGAACTGTCCGGGACTCGTGTCGCCGGGCTTGGCGCTCGTCGGCATCATGCCGGGTCACGTGTTCGAAGCGGGTCGCGTCGGAATGATCTCCCGATCGGGCACGCTCACGTACGAGATCGTCGACGGGCTCACGAAGGCGGGACTCGGCCAATCGACGTGCGTCGGCATCGGCGGCGATCCGATCATCGGCACGACGTTCGTCGATTGCTTGCGCGCGTTCGCGAGCGATCCGGAGACCGATGCCGTCGTGGTCTGCGGCGAGATCGGCGGATCCGACGAAGAAGACGCAGCGGCGTTCATCAAAGAGCATCTGCCGGACAAGCCGGTCGTGGCCTTTATCGGCGGGCGATCCGCGCCCAAAGGCAAGCGGCTCGGCCACGCGGGTGCGATCATCTCCGGTAATTTCGGGACGCCCGAGAGTAAACTCGCGGCCTTCGCGGCGGCGGGAGTTCCGGTTGCGGACCGGCCGTCCGATATCCCCGGACTCGTCAAAGAGCGCCTCGCCGCGCACGCCTGACGTGGCGAAGCTGACGTACGGTTCGTACCTGAAGATCGACGAGCTGCTCGCGCTCCAGCATCTTCAGAGCGACCCGCCGCATCACGACGAGATGCTCTTCATCGTGATCCATCAGGTTTACGAACTCTGGTTCCGCCAGATGCTGCACGAGCTCGAAGCGGTGTTGCGCAATCTCGGGCGCGACGATTTGCTCAAAGTGCAGAAAGGCTTTCGCCGGATCCACGCCATCCAGCGTCTCCTCGAGCAGCAGGTCGACGTTCTCGAAACGATGTCGCCCCAGGAGTTCAACGCCTTCCGCAGCGGCCTCGATCCCGCAAGCGGTTTTCAATCGGCGCAGTTTCGCGAGATCGAGTTTCTCTGCGGCGCACAGCGGACGGGGTACTTGCGGTTTCTCGAACCGACGAGCGCGGAGCGCGTGCGACTCGAGCGGCGCCTCGCCGAGCCGAGCCTCTACGACGCACTCAAACGCGTACTCGAGCGGCGGGGCTTCGCGACGGGCTCCGCGCCGGACCTGATCGCGACGTACAAGGCGATCTACGACGATTCCGAGCAGCGCTACGACCTGTATCTGCTGCTCGAGGACTTCATCGAGTTTGACGAACGCTTCCTACTCTGGCGCGGCCGGCACGTCCGGATGGTCGAGCGGATGATCGGGATGAAGCCCGGGACGGGCGGTTCGCTCGGCGTACACTATCTCGAGAAAACGCTCGGCAAGAAGTTCTTCCCGGAACTCTGGGACGTGCGGACGGAGCTGCGCTAATTGCCCTTCGACAAGCTCAGGGTGCCCTTCGACAAGCTCAGGGTG
>Ga0116227_10010912_pt1 | contig 15574 bp, 17 predicted proteins | sample S1TSphgellanicum_FD_89693 | JGI IMG/M metagenome (GOLD analysis project Ga0116227, IMG submission 89693) | Host-associated microbial communities from peat moss isolated from Minnesota, USA - S1T2_Fb - Sphagnum magellanicum MG | ecosystem: Host-associated > Plants > Peat moss > Unclassified... | reverse complement strand
AGGGAGGACGAGAAGACATTGTCAGTGCTTCCTTGCCTCGATCGCATCTTTGGCAGCATGTTACAATTCTTCGTCTTCATATCAACATGCGAGTCATGGCAACTGATTATGAAGAGTAACAAGAATTTGCCAAATGGGTGTTGAATGTTGGAGACGGTAGTCTTCTCGCCATTGCAGGAGAAGAAGGTGTCGATCTAGATTAGATCAAGATTCCATCCCATATGAGGCTGCTAGTAGAAGATTGCAGCTTAAGAGGATTAATCCGAACCATCTATCCGGATCATCAGTGCCACTCTGGAGATGCCATGTATCTTATGCAACGCGACATTCTAGCCCCCAAAAATACTAAAATTGATGAAGTCAATAATGCAATTTTAGAATCACTATCTGAAGAATCGCACACGTACCTGAACGCAAATTCTTTGACTCCAACAAAAGAAGGTGCAAGTGTTGCTACAGGAGTTTCAATGGATTCATTGTATCCGGTGGAATTTCTAAACACTTTGCGATTCAGCGGTATCGCAAATCATGAGCTGCAACTCAAAATGGGCATGCCAATTCTTTTGTTGCGCAATTTCAATTAATCAATAAGATTGTGCAATGGTACGAGGTTGATTGTCAAGAGATTAGGTCAACGTGTCATTGAAGCGGAGATCATCACAGGGAACAATGTCGGCAAACGTGTGTTCATACCCCACATCATTATGTCCCCCTCTGGGACTAATTGGCCATTTGTTTTGTGTCGTCGTCAATTTCCTGTTCGAGTGGCATTTGCGATCACAATTAATAAAAGTCAAGGTCAGACATTCAACAACGTTGGGGTATATTTGCCGTCTCCGATCTATTCCCATGGTCAGCTATATGTTACTATTTCACGGGTCACAAGTAGTGCAAACATCAAGATTTTCAACGGCCAGGGTCCCGATGGATACATGCGAAATGTTGTATATAAAGAGGTTTTGGAAATGTAGTTTGTATGCACACACACCTGTGCATTAGGCACGGGGTTCAGACTTACTATATATATTAAAGGAAAAAAGTAACTTCTCCTGAAGCCGGACAGACAATGGCCACGGACAGTTAAGGTAGTCTCGGTACATAGTATGGGCCTCAAAATAATGACAAAGTCAAAGAACCGGCCAACGAAGTGGTAGTTCTTCCACCAAAACCATCAGCTCGGCAAGGTTGTTGAAATGAAAGGAATCGACGATTCTTTTGTTCCTGTTGGGTTCTCAAGAACCGGAATCGAAAGGTTAAAGAACTAAAGTGGGAAGGGACCAACGGTTGTTTGAAAAGAAAAGTTTTTTAAAAAAACCAAAAACATCAACCAAACATTGTTGAAATAACACACCTGTGCATTATGCACGGGGTTCATGGTCTGTTTACTCTGATGGGGTGGAGAAAACAGTGGAGTACAGACGCGATGGATGCTCAAACCAGATTTAGATAGTGAGTCCATGTAGCTCACCTAGATTTAGGCAGGATTGCAAAAAAAACTCTACTGTCCGCTTAGGATAGTCGCCATTTAATGTAAATTAAAGCTGGGGATCCTTGCCATTGCACCTACCTAAGGAATTTGAATAAAAAAATCCCTATTATACAGGGTTTGCTTTCTTTCAATTTTTGTGATTAGTTATCCCACAAAGAGGATTTAGCCAAATTAGGCTATAGACCATATTAATGACAATGAATAAAACATTTAAGAATATTTATGTTTTATATGTATTTGGCGAATTTAAATTATTTTTTAAAACTTTGACGACTAGGGCCATTCCTTTTCACAAAAAATGTTAGAATGTGTATAAAAAATAAATTTCAGGTTGAAACAATGAAAATAAATTCCCCCAAAAAGAACCTAGCAATGTGGTATATAGAGAGGTTTTGGAAATGTAGTTTGCAGTTGTAATTTTGTAATATGTACCGTCAAATACACACACACCTGTGCATTAGGCACGGGGTTCACACTAGTTCGGTTTGAAAGAAATGAATGCTCGAGCTGCTCTTCTTTGATTGCTTCGAGCTTCGTTGTTTGCTTCTTTCTTTGTTGCAAGCAAATCGGTTGTGCAAAGGAAGAGTTTGGGGGCTCTCCTTGCACTCATGGTGTCTCTTCACAATTATGTGTGTCTTCTTCCTGCCTTTGCCCTGCTGCTGTCTTTTTTGTCGCTCTCTGAATTTTTTCTTCTTCCCGGCGTCCATGGGAACGTTTATCTGTGGCCCATGCCACAAGTCGTAGAATGGGGTTCCGGGCCTGCGATTCTGTTGAGTAGAGATTTCCATTTCCAGTCTCCCGAGAATGCAGTGTTGGACAAGGCGGTGGTAGAGTACAAGGAGCTCATTAGGACAGAGCGGTGGTTACCCATTCATTGGACTGAAGAAGAGGAGGAGGAGGAGGAGACACTGGTGATTGTGGAATCGATGGAAGCTTTAGTGGTCTTAGAGTCTCTTGCTATTGTTGTGTTGGATTTGGAAGCAGACTTACAGCATGGCGTTGATGAATCCTACACCATCGAAGTACCGGAGAGCTCTCTTGCAGTAGTAGGTACCGGTGTTAGATCGGCTCCTTCAAGTCTGTCAGCCTCCATTTTAGCAGCGACAGTGTGGGGAGCACTACACGGGCTGGAGACATTCTCTCAGCTAATCCATCGCGGCACTGGTCCTGAGACCTCCTCGGAGCTCTTTATAGATCATGGTGTGTACATTCGAGATCAGCCTAACTTTCCTCACCGTGGATTGCTCTTGGACACTGCGAGGAATTTCTACCCTGTGGAATCGATTCTACGCACTATCAGAGTTATGGCTTACAATAAGCTGAACGTCTTTCACTGGCACATCACTGATTCTCATTCCTTCCCTCTCGAGCTATTCAAGGAACCAGAACTAGCAAAGAAAGGTGCTTACAGTGAAAGGCATCGGTACTCGCACATGGATGTGAAGAGAGTGCTGGAGTATGCAACGCAACATGGTGTGCGCATCATTCCAGAGCTTGACATGCCTGGTAAGCATGACCTTCATACCGTGACATCCTTTTGCTCAATCACCTCTATGTACTTGGTGAAAGAACTTGACAAAACCCTAAACCCTAAACCCTGCAAAGTTGTTCAGTTGCTCAAAGGTGTCAAAAACAGTTAGTAGTTTGTCCAAGATTTCACAGCTTGGACAATGATTCTTCCCATGCATGCTGCAGCTCTGTCCTTATGAAGGAGATGTACGGCACAGGTCATACAGGATCATGGTCTGGAGCCTATCCAGAGGTTGTCACATGCCATGACCAATTTTGGTTGCAACCAGGAGCACCATGGGGTTTGAGGATGGCATCAGAGCCAGGATGGCCTGGACAGCTCAATCCACTGCATCCACTCACTTACAAAGTGGTAAAGAATTTGGTCGAAGAGGTGGCATCACTCTTCCCTGACAATTTCTTCCATGGCGGAGGTGATGAGGTGAATCCAAACTGTTGGAACAACAGTCTTGATATTCAGGTATCCTTCACATGCTCTCCTTCTGTCAAGATCATGACCCATCTGCAGTTCATCATATGATAGATTCTAGGGATAGGAGGAGCTCATGAGAAGTCCAAACCCCTCACAGCAATGGACAATTACCAGATTAAGTCTACTTACAGGAGCTATTGTCTTACTGGAAGAAAACAGGAGTGCTGTGCCAATTGAGGCTTGTGGTCAAGGACAGTAGAATCTCCAAGTGGCAATGACAATTGCCTGCAGGAATATGTACTTGCAGGGGGTAATATGAGCACACTGTTGGAAGAATTTGTGATCACAACACATCCTTATATAACAGGAAGCAACAAGACTGCAGTGTATTGGGAAGACCTCCTCACCAACAGGGATATAAATGTGCCATCCACAGCTCTTCCAAAAGAGACAACAATTCTTCAGACATGGAACAATGGTGCTGCAAATACTAAGCTTTTGACGTCTAATGGATACCGCACAATTGTATCATCATCAGACTTTTACTACCTTGATTGTGGACATGGTGGCTGGGTTGGTAATGACAGCCGGTATGTTGCTCTTCAACTGTCACTGTAGCATATTGGCATCTCTTTGCTGATCACCTTTGATATGGTGGTCATTGCAGGATGCAGTGCACCACTGCCAATATGTGCATTTACATCATGAAATGCTCTACCAAGAGTATCATTTCTCTCTAACAAATTGGGCCTTCCAGGGAGCAAATAAAAAGCTACATTACAAGATTTGTAACATTTCAAATGTTTTTCCCCAGTTTGTGGTTGACATGACCTTGGGTTGGTCTTGTATAGGTATAATGAAGACAGCAATGACCCAGGGAATCCGTTTAACTACCCTGGTGGCAATGGTGGATCCTGGTGCGGACCTTTCAAAACATGGGCAAGAATTTATGACTATGACATCACCTTCAATTTGACAAATTCTGAAGCTGCTCTTGTGATTGGTGCAGAGGTGAGCCTTTGGTCTGAGCAAGCAGATGCTACAGTTCTTGACAGCCGTCTGTGGCCCCGTACTGCAGCTTTGGCTGAGTCACTTTGGTCAGGCAACAAGCATCCTGATGGGAAAAAACGATATGCACAGGCTATTGACAGGTTGAATGACTGGAGATTCCGGTTAGTGTCCAGGGGTATCAGTGCTGAACCTTTGCAGCCTCTTTGGTGTGTCAAACATCCAGGCCAATGTAATATCAACACATAGGCAACCCAGAAGGATGTCCACCAAAGACTTAGCCATTCAATTAAAACCAGGAGACTCTAAATCTGACAAATTGCACTACAGGCAGCGATGCAAATATCCTGATTTCAGGATGTGCTGCAACAACAGATATAATGCAGTCTACCATGACCAATTTAGAAGAAACTTATAGTGAAATTCATGCCATGAATTTGACATCATGTTCTTGTACTTTCTGACACTAAACATGTAAGAGGATGTGCTCAGGCTGCAAGATATCCCAACCACTACTGAATTGTTCCTCTCTATGCCATTGGCTTTGATTTATCTGGGGCAAGCTGAAATGGAATGATGTTTAACTCACAAGCTTGTTACAGCTTGAATGGGGTCACAATTGACTTATCTGATGAGCTTTGCCCTGAGTGCTAGCTAACAATCATGATATACTAGTCTCCCATCACTTTCCAAAATTTGAGAGAAACTCAGGATGTTGGTTTTGTATAATTGCTCTTGCTACGGTTTGAGCAGAGCATTTTCTTCTGACATACCCACTCTGGGGAGCTGAGAAAATCAGTGGGCAAAGAATGCAGTCACAACTATTCAACTATACAAGTACAAATACGAGTTCGAATAGGAATACGAATTGGTGTAAGGGGGGTGTCTGTACGGTATCAGCAGTTCCAGAATTTGCGTTCAGAGTCCGAGATGCGGTCAAGCTGATTTGACACAAATAGTCAATGAGTGAAAACATAGACCCCTCGTTTTGAGATCTCGATTGAGATCTCGACTGCTGGCTGGACGAAGAGATTTCCCGCCGTCTTGAGTTCGGATTGTGGGTGCGGCTTCCTTTCCGCTTTGTCATCTCGCGGAAGTGTTTGGAGGCAAGCTCAACGCGAGTCCCCCGATCTTCATCGATTCATTCTGTGCAGGTGCGATCTTCTCCTCTCTCTCTCTCTCTCTCTCTCTCTTCACCTTCCGGGATCGTTTCTCATGTTTTTGTTACTGTTTTCCCCCCCTTGAATTTGAACTCCAGAAGAGCATTTTGGGTTCTAGGGTTTGGGTCTTCCCACTCGTTTGCGGGTTAGGTCAGGTTTGTCTTCTTTTCACAGTCCAGGTGACTCAGTCTCGGATCGGTGCACTTATATCCATGGGTTTTCGCTTCAAATTGGCCCTCTGGAAGGAGTTTTTTATTTTTTATTTCCTTGTGTTGAGACCTAGAGCTGTTTGCCTTACAAAGAAGTTGATGTCACCTTCTTCTCCTGGCCACGTAGATATTTCTCCACTTTCTGCTGCAGGTCATGCTGGACCCTTTTTTCATCCTGATGGGTTGATTTCCCTTAAATTTGGCGTCCTCCTGTGGTGAATCTTGTTCTCCAGTTTTGGGCACATGAGTTGAAATGTATGCAGTTTCATCACTGGGTTTCTGTGTTGCCTTTCATTCAGTGAAATTTCATGGTCATTGTTTATGGCAAGAGTCCACGCATAGGTACCAAAGAAACTCCAGTTTTTTGTTTTCATATCACAAAACCTCAAATATATTTTCTGCCTTGAGGAGCCTGTCCTTTTCCATCCTTATCATGCACTTCAGCGTTTAGGGCTTGAGAGTCCATGTGGCAGAAGCTTGAGATTCCAGCAAGATCATAGCAGGAATGTTCACCTTTTTGGGGGTTAGGTAAAGAGGGTTTCTAGATGGTGTTGCATGACACCATGCATTGGATCTTTTTTCTGGCAGGATGGAAGAAATTGCAGAGAAGGCAGGGTCAATCAAGAGGATAAAACTGCAAAACTTCATGTGCCATAGTAGCTTGATCATTGAGCTTGAGGACCACGTGAATTTCATCACAGGGCAGAATGGGAGTGGCAAGAGCGCCATCCTCACTGCTCTCTGTGTTGCATTTGGAATCAAAGCGCGGGGCACACAGCGGGCATCCTCCTTGAAAGATTTTATCAAGAATGGATGTGGATATGGTTCTGTGTCAGTTGACATTAAGAATGAAGGAGAGGATGCCTTCAAACCTCCCTTGTATGGTAAGGTCATCACAGTGGAGCGCCGAATCACAGAGACCACCCAGACCTTCTGTATGAAGGATGAGAAGGGCAAGAAAGTTGCTGGCAAGAGGGAGGACCTTCAAGAGCTTTTGGACCATTTCAACATTGAGGTGGACAATCCTTGTGTCATCATGACACAAGACAAAAGCCGAGAGTTCCTCCATGCTGGGAGTGGCAAGGAAAAGTTCAAGTTTTACTTTAAAGCTACACTGCTGCAGCAAGTGGCAGAGCTCCTGATGACAATACGGGAGAAAATTGAGAATGCAGGTGCTGTGGTTGAAGAGCTCAAACAGGAGATGGTGCCATTCATTGAGGAGCTCAAAACTCTAGATGAGCAGATCAGGAATGCACAGGAAATTGAAGAGATGGCACAGCAGGTTGGGGTTCTAAAGAAGAAACTTGCTTGGTGTTGGGTATATGATACACAGAAGAAGCTCCAACTAGAAGCACAAAACCTTGAGAAGTTTCAGAGCCGCATTCCAACCTGCCAGAGAAAGATTGATGAAGCTGAGGAGGTGATCAAAAATGTGCAGGAGGCCATCCACTTGAAGCGAGCTTCAATTGCTGGCCTACTTGAAACATCTAATCAACAGCGGAATTCCCAAAATGAGCTTCAGCAAGCACTCTCCCTAGCAACTCGGGAAAAAGCAAGATTAGAAGAGGACTTGAACAACAAGCAGCAGCAGATTGCAAGGCAGATGGAGCAGTTGCAAACACTTGAGCAACATGTCACAGAAGTTCGCAATCATCATGTCCAGGATACTCAAGCTGAAGAGGCAGTAAGACAGGAGCAGTTCAAAAAGCTTAACCTGAATGTAGAAGCTGCTCAATGTGAGCTCAGACAGATTCAAGAAGAGGAAGCAAACCTGCAAGGACAAGTTGATGACATAAATCAGCAAGTCAATGGGATCAAGTCAGAAATGGAAGAGCTTGGAGCCAAGCTTCGAGATACACAGGGCTACATTCGGCGGCTCAAGTCCCAGCAGTCCAATGTGATGACCACATTTGGAGGAGACAAAGTCCTGAAGCTGCTCCAAACAGTGGAGGCTCAGTCCCGTGGGTTTACAAGCCCGCCAGTTGGCCCTCTTGGTTCACACACCGCACTGGTTGGAAATGATAAATGGTCACTTGCAATTGAAGTAGCAGTTGGCAAGCTCCTGAATGCTTTTATTGTCACCAATCAGAAGGATATGCTACTACTTCGTAAATGTGCCCAATGGTCAAACTATGGTTATGTTCAGATCATCATATACGATTTTGATCGGCCTCCTTTGCAGTTGCCACCACATCTGTTGCCTGACTCTAGTCTCAGGACTGTTATGTCAGTTCTTCAGTCTGATAATCATGTTGTCATGAATGTCCTGGTGGACCAGGGAAGCATTGAAAGGCAAGTCCTGGCAAAAGACTACAACGAAGGGAAGCTCATTGCCTTTGGTAATTCTCATCTCAGTAACAATGTGAAGGAGGTTTTGACTGCAGATGGAATAAAACTGTTTTCTCGAAATGGTAGTGAGACTATACTGAATAGGGATCGGCGAGTCCAAGGGCGACTTGGGGTTCATGTTGGCCATCAATTGGAGACAGCAGAGGTTGAGGCCTCTGCACTGCAGAAAACTATCCATTCAGCTGAGAACCGCAAGAGAGCTGCTGCTGATTCTGCTCACAACTTCCAGATGCGATTACAGGCTATGAAAAGGAGACGACAGGACTTCCAGCGGAACATCACTGGGCTTGAGTTGCAATTGCGAGACATGCAAAATGCTGCTCAAGCAGAGTCAGCCATGAATGTGGAGCCTGATGTCAATGAGCTTGAAGGGGAGATTTCAAAGGCAAAGGAAGGGATACAGGCAAATGAAGACATGCTGATAAAGTTGACATTCAGTCTTCAGAGGGCCCAAGAAAATGTTAATGCAGCAAAAGCTCGTTTTGATGCACTCCGGGAGTCAGCAAGGGGAGACATTGAAGCCACCAAGGTGGCTGAAGAAGAACTTCTTACCCTTGAGGAGGAACTCAGAACAGCTGTCCTCGCTTTAGAGCATTTTCAGAAAATCATGCAAACCAGGGTTTTACCTGACATATGTGAAGCTGAGAAAGCAGTTGAGGATCTTCACAAGGAGTTAGAGGAAACCACTGGCAAAGCATCCCAAGTTTGTCCAGAGGAGGAGGTGACAGGTCTTGGTGGAGTTGATAAAAGCCCTCAGGAGTACAGCATCATTCTCTGTCGCCTTCAAGATCGGGTGCGTAGGGAAGAGCGAAACAATGAGCCTCTAGAAGATCTTGAAAACAAGCGCCAGAAAATTGAGCGCCGTGTGGTGAAGAAAGAGCTCACATATAAAAGCCTCAAAGGGAAGCTTGAACTTTTGGATGGAACTTATCAGATCCGATTAAAAAAGTTCCAAAAGAATGCTATTCGGCTTCGACAGCAGCTTACATGGCAATTTAATGGGCACTTACGAAAAAAGGGCTTCAGTGGGAGTGTCAAAGTGGACTACTCTACTGAGACGCTTTCATTAGAAGTGCAGATGCCTCAGGATGTCTCTAACAGTGCTGTGAGGGACACCCGAGCTCTATCAGGTGGTGAGAGATCCTACTCCACATTGTCTTTTGCATTGGCTCTTCATGAGATGACTGAAGCACCATTTCGTGCCATGGATGAGTTTGATGTCTTCATGGATGCAATCAGTAGAAAAATCAGCCTTGATACTGTTGTGGATTTTGCTGTCCAGCAAGGATCTCAGTGGATTTTCATCACACCTCATGACATCTCCTCAGTGAAAGCAGGGCCATTTGTAAGGAAGCAGCAAATGTCTGCACCCCGCCCGTGAGTATTGTTCTTGCAAGAAGGCAACCCACAAATGTCATTGGGACAAAAATGCTAGAACTTTCATCCAGAACTTGCATTGCTTTATCATTGTGATCATAAAAGTGGGTATTGATACAAAGTGCCCCATAGGACTTCTTGATTTGTGCCACACCAGGTGACAAGCACTGAGAGTTCCAGGGAGATTGCACTACTAGATCTCTTATGTGTGTATAACAGCTAACCCAGAGGTTATTGAGGGAAATTTAGCTAGCTCTGCATACTAATTTGCATGCAGTCATTGCATCTTACAGCCAGTACAAGGACTTATTGGTCAACGGGTGTGAGAATGGTTTACCTTCTTTCTGTGGGGCTCTGGATTCACCTGTATGATCACATGAACTGCAGGCTGATGGAGTTGATCATTCATGTGCAGAAGCCATTGTTCAAGTCTTGCATTTGCCATGAATGCACTGCTCATCACCCACTGGAAGCCTGAAATGGGACCTCACTTGTCAATACTTCAATGGTTCAAAGTCTTGTCCAAGTCTCCAGTTGGCATTGAACAGCAATTTTGTAACGGTCTGCTCACATCACAAACATTGCCAATAGCAGGATGCCCTTGGAGCACATAAAAAAGTTGGATATGGGATCTCACATCCTATGGCAATGAGACCCAGTTTTTCACTTGGATTCCCATACAACTACACGCAGCTGAAGATAAGTAAGTTCCTAAAATCCCCATTCCTTGCTGACTAATCAGCACTCATCCACATGGCAGTAAGAGATGGTAATGGTCTGGAGCTGCATCCTAAATTAAGGGAGAATTCTTTCAAAGACAAGGCTGTATCCATGATTTGAGAAGAGCATGGTGTTATACTACAGTTGAAATTTGCAACTGGAGAACTATGACCACAGGTTGGGTAATAGATGAGAAGAATTCCTGGATGCTGAGAGGAGGAATCTTCATGAATTTCTTTTAAGGTGAATTTTTCAAAAACCAGCGGTGTCCTACACAGAAGAACTGGCAAATTGACATTCAATAACTCACGGATCCTGGCAATGATCAGATTTGACAGAATTCCAGATGGCAGCTGTGTTACCAAGAGAAATGAACAGTTCTCATGTTCCCACTTATGACTTGGAACCAGACAAAAAAACAAAGAAAAACTCATAGAAGAAGTCAGTTTGCAAGCCTGCACTTGTCCAAGAGCTACCCAATTGCAAGAGAAAGAAAACATTTGCAAAGAACAAAACAAACAGTGCAGCACAGCCTCAAGTATTTGGCAGTCTCCAGAAGATCAACATGGCAATCCTGGACCCTAGTAGAATATTTGTCCATTCCCATTCCCATTGGTTCATGTATCACCACTTAATCTCCTGGATCCCTGCCTCCAAGTAGCAAACATTGATCCCCAGATCCCCAATCCAGCAGCTTCTTGCCTGATGGATTCCTGTATGTAAAATGCTGAGACCAAACCACATTCTAGTGAATAGATAGAAGACCAGTCTGAAAAACAGAATCATGCAAACTGCCTTTGCACATTTAGGACCATAGCTGCTACAATCACAACAGCATCACTGAAAGAATGCCATTTCTCAAAAAGAGTGCATGTTTCTTGAAAGCTTGATAACCTTTTCTGGGTTGATATTTCTCAAAAAGAGTGCATGTTTTTTGAAAGTTTCATAATCTTTTCTGGGTATAATTTCTCTCCATCATGTGATTCTTCAAAAGCCAACAGACACATGGAACATTGCAATACAAAGCTTTGCATCCACCTATCCACAAAATTCAGCATTCAAATAATCCTCAAATGCATTGGGGACAGGAGTCTACAACTGTGGTGCTAGAGAGAGATAAACCTCACTGCTACAAATAGCAAACCCTAAAACTTAAAATCCAAGGAACAAAATGATGCAAATTCTATCTGCTTCCACATCCCTCAATAGGTACTCCACCAAGGGCCTTGAAGAAGGGTTTGAGGGAGGATGGGGCTAGAAGAAGAAGGAGAAGACTCAGGAAGACAAGGTTGAGCAATAGAACTTGATCTGAGAATTGGGTCCTTGAATTCTTTCAAGGACCGAAATTATCCAAATAAAGTGCACTGGAGCTCCATTTACCAAACTCCAATTTCTTACATTTTCTTGCTCAAGACAGAACTAATAGAACCGAGGGTTTCTCTGCATAGCTGAAAAGAAAGAAAGAAAGAAAGGAAAAAACTGCATGTCACCACAACCCACAAACCTCAAGAACCTACTACAACTGCTCTGCTGCTGCTGCTGCTTTCCAAAGCTTGTGAAAATTGGCCGTCATATCACCAAGCCGACAAAATGGTGGAGGAGGAGCATTCTCGAGTACTAGGGTTTGATGATGATTCTTCAAGCGCTGTACAGTTGGGAAATCTCATCTTGTATCTCCTCTTCCTTCTGCCGGCCGTAGACGTCGATGCTCATGTCCTGTTTGATGTTATCGGAGTCGTTGACTACCACCTCCGCGTTGAGTACCCGTTTGTCATCGAGCGAGAAGTTGAAATCGGAGCGCACTCCTCCATCCTTGGGCACAAGATGAAGGAGATGCTGCTGTGGGTGATCCCTCTTCCAAGTGCGCGAGGCACACTTGGCACGAAAATCGAACTCTTCGGCGATCTCTGCGTTTCGGAACTCCACCGGAAGCAAAGAGACATCCCGCTGCAACGCCACACCTAGCGTGGTGGCCGTGGTGTGCACATAACAAGTCACTCCGCCGTTCTCCATACACTCCAGCGTCCCTGCCGTGACCGGCTCCACTACGAAAACATCCTTCAACTTACCCAGATCGTCCTTACGGAAGCAGTGTGCCAGTCCCAACACAATGTAATCATCCTCACGCCATTCCGGGTCTTGTCCGAAGTCTCCTCCAGACGACGCCACAGCAAAAACCACACCTCCTGCTGTTACCACTGGCTCTCCTCCTCTTCTCCAAGATCCCGGCACTCTTCCCATCTGCTGCAACAAAAATGCACCCGACTGGAATGCAAATGCACCACCACTTCTACTACTACTACTACTATTGAGCTGCCACTTCTCGCAATTCCATCTCTGCCCAACATTCTTCTGATGCCCACTTACACTAGTCTCCAGTAGCCTTGAGACCGAAACGGCAGCAGCTGTTGTTGTTGTTGTTCTGTTGCTGCTGGCGATGGTAGCCTGCGGCAGCCGAGTGTGCAGCAACACATGATCGCCTCTCACAGCCGCCATCGCTCCCAATCCTCAGCGGAGCAACAAACCACACAACTGCAACAGCAGCAGCAGCAACCGAGCGGGATCTGTCGCTGGCTGGATTCGATCCGTAGGTCGGGACTGGGAGGGATGGGATAAGATAAGGAGAACGGGCTGTCCAATCCTGTAACGCCATTTTGTTTTTAGTTGATAACCGTCCAAAACCCACGCATCCCTAGTACCTTACCTACAGGATTCTTTTTTCAATTTTGTGATAGTTATTGTAAATTTGGTAAATTTGTCCGGCAAAAAATAGTAAAATCAGTGGAATTCACACTAGGAAAACACACTTCTCCAAAGTTGTCCCAATTTTTTTTGTTGAAAAAATGAAAGAAAATTGTTGAAAAATAATCTTTGGAGTACCTCCCATTAGGATTTTTCTTTTTCTTTCCATTTATTTGAAAAACAAAGATGCTGAGAATTGTGTTTACATTTGGAGTCCCATGATACCATCCCTCCTAGTTGGCTTTGTTTTTTTCTTTGTATTACGGAATGTGCTGGGTCCAGGCAATTATGCCAGGTGAGAGGACCTTGGGCAAGCTCAGTAGGTTGAGCCAAAATTTCTGACAGGCAGCAATATGGGCACAATTGCTTGTACCTGGCAAGCTCCGTAACATAATGGTTTTCATTGATTTGCACAATTGCTTGTAAATGGCATGCTCCGTAACATAATGCATGATTTGCACAATGGCCAAGTTGCCAGATACTGGGGTTTCAGGAGACACGGGAAAACAAAAAACACTGCTGCTAGTTTGGGTGTTTGCATTCACTGCCCACACACTTACTGCTACTAATTAGCTGGCCGCACTAATTGGTCCACCTGTGATCTTTACATGATTCCTCAGTGTACAATGTTTACTGTTTACAGTTTATGGGTGGGGAGGGAAAAAAATTTGACGCAAAATTTGGACGTGAAAACATGGCGTGCATGCCATTCTCCAGTGACCCGCTGGAGATGCTCTAAGTATAAGGTGTCAGACTCTGTCTCTTGAGGTAGAAATTTTAATGAGGGTAAGAGCATCCCCAGCTTTGCTCCGTATGTGACCCTCTCAAAATATTTCTCACATGAAAGTTAGGTATTTACTTTTTTGAACCCAACCCAAAAAACTGAAACTCCAAATAGGTGGGAGACTACTAATAGCAAACCACGTGAACCTAATCATTATGATTGGCCAATCAAAAACAGGGAGCAGCAGTCAGAACATAATTATTACACTTTTCTCTAGCAGAAGATGCACACTTTGCTACACCTTTGATGTGTCTCAGCACAGTCTGCAAATATTCATGAGCAAAACCATTTTCGTGAGCCCAACCCGCCTGTTTTGACTTCTCTTCATCCAATTCTAACCTGCAGGGTCACATACTGAGGACCCTTGGGGATTCCCCAAGGCACCCTCCACATCCACTACAAAAATTCGAGCAGTTCTTTACACCAACAGAAGAGTACCTAAGTGATGCTTGTTTCATCCCTCCAATGTGACTCAAGTTCTTGACTAATTGTTGCATCCCTGCTTGCAGAAAAGTGCAGGCCCTGACAGTGTGCATCATGGTGTCAAGTTCCAATTCACGGAGCTTGGAACTTACTTGACTTGTGTGGGGCATCACTCTTGATGCTCCATGGCTCAAATGCAAACATTCTATGTGCATCGCATGTAAGGTCTATGAATAACAGATGGTTCTGAAAGTGCTTTCATATGAGCTTTGGGAATGGTCCTAATTCATTACATTAAAAATCCATTTTCTTCTTTATCAAGCCTGCAAAACACTTGAGAGCTTTCCTAAGAAAAATGCTTTGCAATTCATGTGATCATGGTTGCTCCCAGTCATAAGAAGGATCTACTTAGTTTGAAACCGCTTTGGTTTCTCATATTTGGTTGGGTATCTTCACTGCAGTTTCTCTCTCAAATCCATTAACATTCAAATCTGTTTTTAATTTGTCCTTCTTTGTGGATTCAGGCACCTACCGGTCCACACCATTTCTATATAGTTTTGCTAATACACCATAGTTGGTATTGCTGATCCATTTCTGTTTTCTTCATCCAATTAGTCACCCTAGTCTTCCAGTTCTGTCCCTCATTGTTAGAAACTTTAGTGCATTTGGAGTGCACCTTAAGCATGTAAGATTCACTTGGCTACACCAAAGGGATCTTACATTCTAAATGAGGAACATTCTAATAACTCTGTGTTAACATATGTCTAGGTCAACATATGTTTGAAAGAATTTGAACATGACACAATTGCCTTCTCTACCTTGCCCATCTCCTGTTCCACACCATCTTTTCGTCTTCATCAATATCCTTGAGGCTCAATCCCTTTAAAAATTCTTCGATGTTGATTCACAGCTTGAAGCTCCATTGTTTTGTTCATCAAAGTCAGTACTAGGGTAAATAGGCCGATGAGTAAACACTTTAAAAACTCAAAGGAGGTTGAATCCTCACACATTGTTACTCTATGTCTAAATTTCCAAGAACATGTGTAACTTTCCACGTCACAAAAATTGGTCAATTGGGTAAAAGAATGAGGAAGTGATGGGGGGCTTGGTGTAAGGGCGTTCAATATTTGGTGATGGGTGAATTAAAACATACTAGTGGGTAACCCGTGGCTACGCCACTCCAGCCACCCCCAACGCTTTGTGCTTTCATGTTTGGATTTGTAGCCAGGTTTGGCTAAATCTTCCTTCATATAATTGCCCACTTTTTTCACATCTTCCTACAGATGATGGCCATTTTGGCTACAAACAAAAACAATTCGCAAAAAAAAAAACCCACCGGTGCTATTATTACCATATGGTTGAAGAATGGGT
>Ga0116227_10010911_pt1 | contig 15574 bp, 11 predicted proteins | sample S1TSphgellanicum_FD_89693 | JGI IMG/M metagenome (GOLD analysis project Ga0116227, IMG submission 89693) | Host-associated microbial communities from peat moss isolated from Minnesota, USA - S1T2_Fb - Sphagnum magellanicum MG | ecosystem: Host-associated > Plants > Peat moss > Unclassified... | reverse complement strand
TAAAGAAAATGGAGGAATGGTAATTGTTCAGGACCCTGCCTCAGCGAAATTTGATGGAATGCCCAATAGCGCCATCTCCTCTGGAAATGCAGATTTTATTCTTTCTCCTCCCGAAATGAGCCAGGAGCTCTTCAACTATGTAAATGAAGAACCGGTTAATGTGCTGGAGAATGGAAAAATAAATGAACAGTTATTAGAAGATATATTTAAAATCGTTCATCAACAGAGTGGTAACGATTTTAACCTCTATAAAACGCCAACCATCATCCGGAGAATTGGCCGGAGAATGAATGAAAATAGGATTAAATCGCTGGATGATTATGTTGAATTTTTAAAAACAAATAAAAAAGAACCCGGAATCCTGGCTCAGGATTTCCTGATTGGCGTAACTAAATTTTTTAGAGATGATAAGGCTTTTGAAGCCTTTAGCGAACAGCTGAACAACCTTATCGAAAAAAAGAGCAATGGCGATAACTTAAAAATATGGGTTTGTGCCTGCAGTACCGGCCAAGAGGCTTACACCGTAGCGATCCTGGCCAATGAGCTTGTAGAAAAATCAGGAAAAAAGATCGACATTAAAATTTTCGCAACAGATATTGATGACAAGAGTATCGAAATTGCCGCTAAAAATCAATATCCTGAAAGTATAAGCAAGGAAATCCCTGCTCAATATTTCAAAAAGTATTTCATTCAGGATGGAAAGTTTTATGGTGTTCTTCCATTGGTACGTAAAATGGTGGTTTTTGCTAAACATGATGTAATTAAATCACCACCATTCATCAAAAATGATATGGTTACCTGCAGGAATATGTTGATTTATGTGAACAATATCCTTCAGGAAAAGATATTATCAGTATTTCATTTTTCACTGATCAAGGGTGGCTATTTGTTTCTGGGCTCAAGTGAAACTGCTTCCTCGTTAAAGGATGGTTTTACAGAAATATCTGGCAAATGGAAGATCTACCAAAAAACAGGAAACATCAATTACGCCAGTTATAACACATACAATACAGGTACCAGATCTCAGCTGGAAAAGGATAAGAAGAAAAATATTGCGGCAGACTTTGCAATGAGTCCGATAGAAAAAAGTTTTAGCAACTTTTTAACTAAAGACCTTGGCTATGCCGGAATATATGTAGATAAATCTTACATCATGCAGGATGCCATTGGCGATTATCGCCAATACCTTTCCTTACCCGAAGAGAAAATAGAATTAAATATTTTAAAAATGGTGCCCAAAGAGGTATCCATTATTCTAAATACAGCCCTCCGCAAAGCATGGAAAGATCATATTCCTACACATTTAAAAAGGGTTCGTTTTAATAAAAAAGACCACGAAACTTATTTAAACATCTCCATTCAACCACCAGAATTAGACAATAGCCTTAGCTTTACGCTAATTATTTTTGGTGAAAGTACAATGGAAACCATTCCTGAAAAGGATGATCATGGTATGTTTGAAACCCATGATGGAAACCAAAACGAATATATTTTTGAACTTGAAGCCGAATTAAACGAAACCCGAAATAACCTTCAAATGGCTGTAGAAGAAATGGAAACCACTAATGAGGAACTCCAGTCTACCAATGAAGAATTGCTTTCGGCCAATGAGGAACTTCAATCCAGCAATGAAGAACTTCAATCTCTGAATGAAGAATTACATACCCTAAATACAGAACACCAGATTAAGATCAAAGACCTGGTAGACCTGAATGATGATCTGGATAACTATTTCAGGAGTACAGATATCGGACAGATTTTCGTTGATGCGGGCATGTTCATTAGAAAATTTAATGGTGCAGCTATTGGTATGGTTAACCTGATTGAGGCTGATATTGGCCGTTCGATAGCACATATTTCTAACAATATTAAAGCGCAAAATCTCAATCAAGATATCCAACAGGTACTAAAAGATGGGCATGTAATCGAAAAGGAAGTGCAAACGCATAATGGACACAGTTGCCTCATGCGCATTATGCCCTATATCAGAAAGGATAGAAAAACAGATGGCGTAGTGATCACTTTCGTTGATATTTCTAAACTAACTGAACTAAATAATATTATCAGCGGTGTATTTAATGCCAGTTTGAACGGGGTATTGGCTTTCAAAGCGGTGCGGAACAAGCAACATTTTATTACCGATTTTGAATGTATTTCCTTTAATCAGGCTTCGCTTCATATTCTAAAAAGAACGCACGAGTCTTTATACCAATCAAAAATACTCGAGAACCTGCCAGAGCTTTCTGGCAGTAACCTCATGGATAAATATATTGGCGTTGTAGAAAAGGGAATTACGCTGCAAATGCAGTTTAAATTAAATGATCAGACCTGGCTTGAACTTGTGGCGGTTAAAATGTCTGATGGTTTTGCAGCAACCCTAACAGATATTACCAAGCAAAAAGTTGCAGAAGAAAAACTGAAAAGAAACTACAATGAGCTGCTTGGAACCCGAGAAAACCTGAAATATTTAAACGCTGCATTGGAACAGAAGGTACAGGAAAGAACCATGCGCCTATCAGAAAGTGAAACCCGTTTTAACCTTGTTGCCCAGGCCACCAATGATACCATTTGGGATTGGAACCTTGCCGACAACACCATGTGGCGAAGCCAGAATTTCACCAGGATGTTTGGTTATGAAAATGTACCTGAAAATCAAAACATTTCTTTCTATTTTGATATCATTCATCCTGATGACAGACAAAGCGTTAAGGATAGTGTTTACAGTGCGGTAAATCAAGGAACCGAGCAATGGACTGCCCAGTATAGGTTAAAAAAGGCCGATGGCAGTTTTGCCACTATTTTAGATAGAGGAAGCATTTTACTGGATGAAAATCAGGTACCTTACCGAATGGTGGGTTCTATACTGGATATCTCGGTTTTGGCGGATACTGAAACAAAATTAAGTTCTACAGAGCGAAAGTTCAGAAAGATATTCGATTCTAATGTAATTGGTATGATGTTCTCGAATGTTGATTCAGGAAAAATTGAAACAGCAAACCGAAGCTTTTTAGAAATGCTGGGTTACACTGCTGAAGATTTTGCACAAGGTAATATCAACTGGAAATCACTTACACCGGATGACTACATGCCGATCAGCAAAATTTCGGCAGAATTATTAAAATCTAAAGGTTTTTGCCCTCCATTTGAAAAACAATACCTCACCAAAAGCGGGAAGAAATTAGATGTATTAATAGGCTCTGCTATTCTGGATGATGAAAACCGGAGTGATGCCGTAACCTATATCATTGATATTAGCAAGCAAAAACATAATGAGAAAAGACGGAATGAACTTCAACACCTGATCAAAAAACAGCAGGATGAGTTTTACAGTATTTTCAAAAAAGCCCCGGCTTTAATTAGTATTCGCCGGGGTAAAAACCTGGTGTTCGAATTTGTGAATGAATCTTTTGCAAACTTTGATGGTGGCGAAAGTTACATTGGCGAAACCATGAAACCCGATTCACAATTTGCCAACCCCGAGCTTAAAGCCATAGAGCAACAGGTAATGGCAACAGGTAAAACATTTATTGCCAATGCTTATTTACTTCAGCTAAAAGATAAGGCATCAGGAAAAGTAACAGACAGTTGGTTTGATTTAATCCTTAATCCGGTATTTTCTGCAGATGGTGTAATTGATGGTATATCTTTCTTTGGCTTTGAGGTAACCGATTTAATCATTGCACAAAGAACCACCAGGGCCCTCATGAATAAAAAGGATGAATTTATGAGTATAGCCAGTCATGAATTAAAAACACCAATTACCAGTATAAAGGGCTATCTTCAATTTGCGATGAAAATGGCAAAAGAAGAGAAATTTGGCCACATTCTGGAATTTGTAAGTAAAGCCAACCGGCAAATTGGTAAACTAACCAGGTTAGTTGATGATTTGCTTGATGTAACTAAAATTCAGGCAGGTAAACTTACCTTTACCATCTCTACTTTTAATATTGAAGAGGTTGTTGCAGAAGCTGTTGATGGCGTACAGGGAAATCTTGGTAAACAAACCATCTTTACAGATATAGATGATGTATTAATCTCTGCTGATAAGAACAGAATAGAACAGGTAATATCAAATTTTCTTTCTAATGCGCTAAAATATTCGCCAGATGGAAAAGAAATCAGAATCGCTGCGAAATCAAACGGAAAAATCCTTAGGCTCTCTGTAAAAGATCAGGGAATTGGTATTCCAAAAGATAAGGCAGAATTAATTTTCGATCGCTTTTTCAGGGTTGATGAGTCTTCCAATCATTTCTCCGGACTTGGCCTTGGTCTCTACATTTCTGCACAGATTATAGAGCGGCACGCCGGGAAAATTGGAGTAAACAGTGAAATTAACTCCGGTTCTGAATTTTGGTTTGAGATTCCGTTAAAGCACCCATCAGCATGATAAAAATTAAATAATGATAAAATAATATTTTATAAATCAATCCATAGCATTTGCTGTTATTTAGGATAGGTTTCATCCAATTATGATTAAAAGAACAAACCTTACCAAATACAGTATGCAAAAAATATTATGGGTTAACATCCTTTTGCCACAGTTAAGAATAAGCAAACCATTTAAAATTGCTTATTGCAGCTAATGGATATTTTAAGCAGAAATTATTTTAATGTATCAAATCTTAAAAAACTTGATGAAACCAACAACATAGCGTTTGTTAAACCCACCAATTGTGACTATAAATTAGATCGCAGTACCTGGCTGCTCCTTGCCTTTTTTGGCTTGTTGAAATTTAGTATCCACTTATCTGGCATTTCCAATTATGGTCTTCATGCAGATGAGTTGTATTACATTTCACTCAGTAAAAAGTTTGCCTGGGGCTTTCTGGATATTTCTCCATTCGTTACCTGGATCGCAAAAGCCTCGTCTGCTCTATTTGGATCTTCGATTATTGCATGGAGAATCATTCCTTGTATGTTCGCCTCGGCAACCGTTATGCTCACTGGTTTAATGGCGCATTACTTGGGCGGCAAAAAGCTAGGCATTACCATTGCCTGCTCTGCTATTATTTGTTCACCTGCGTTTCTTGCTACGTCATACCTTTTACAACCTGTTGTTTTTGATGAATTTTTCTGGGCGCTTCTGGCCTTTTCCATACTGAGGTATCAGCAAACTCAAAAAACAATGTTCTTATACTTCACCGCCTTAACATTGGGTTTTGGAATGCTTAACAAGTATACCATTGGCATGTACCTTGTCGCTATTTTACTGGGGTGCATAATGGTATACGCCAAGAATTTAAAAATGAACTGGCGCATCCTTCCTGGCTCGCTTTTGCTTTTCATATTGATAATGATGCCTAACCTGGTTTGGCAGTGGGCATACGACTTTCCTATTTTTGGATACCTGACGTTGGTAGGTACAAAAGCACTTTCATTTGATGTATTGGATTACATCTTTCAATTGTTTTTCTTCCATGGTGCTGGTGTAGCCGTATGGACAGCCGGATTTCTTTTCCTTTTGATGAAGAAAAATGAAAGTAAGTTTAATTTAGTATGGCCCATTACACTGGTGATCCTCGTTATTTTACTTGCATTTTTAAAAGGTAAACTTTATTACGGATTGGGGATGTTTCCTGTTTTATTTGCTGCCGGGGGCTGCTGCTGGGAAATGATTCTTTCAGCTAAAAAGCAAGCAAAATTTATATTTGTAGCCACTATTTATTTGTTTGGTTTGCTTTGCTTGCCGCTGGTGATTCCCATTTTGCCGATTTCGATTTGCAGGCAATACATCAAAAAAATGGTTTCTTATACGGCCTTCTCCCGACCTCTAGTTTGGGAAGATGGAACAAGTGGTACCATTCCTCAATTTTTTGCTGATATGTCTGGATGGGAAAGCCTGTCTGGCGATATCAACAAGGTTTCGGGTAAAGAACAGAATAGAAAACCCATTGCTGTACTAACCAACAGTTATGCGATTGCAGGCGCACTGAAATATTATTCAAAGTTATTAGCCCCGCAAGTAATCTCGGCCAATAATAGCTTCATGCTCGAATCTCCAAATAATCTTCCTTCTGGCACCATCCTTTACCTATCCAGAGATGCTAAAGAAATGGTAGCTAAAATGGCTCGTCACGTATCACTCTACAAGCAATTAAAATTGGAAAACTCACATTTGAAAGGAGTCAATATTTATATCCTATCTGATGTAAATGAAGTCTTCAGAAAAAAATATACACAAGACAGGAGGCAATTTTTTCATTCCGAAGAATTGATAAATCCTAATAAAACATCTACACTTTTATCAAACCTTATAGGTTTTAAAAATCGGTAAGTCTACTTATTCATAGCGATAAATAAGAGATAACCATTTTGCTCTAATTAGTTGAAATATTTATAAGTTTTTTTAAGGATTTCAAATAGTTCTATCGGCTCTTCCTTTACCATAGAGGCTTCATAGATACTTTCTTGCAAATCTAGCCTATCCTGGTTTAGTATAAATTTGACAGCATAATAAATCGCCATTGAGGCTCTTGCCTTGGAGAAGTATAAAAGAGCTTCCTGAGTATTACCTCTTTCATCCAAATCATAATATTTTTCATCAAATTCCTGGGCTATATCAAGAATTTTTAGCATATCTGGTATTTCGAATGTTGAATTTATTTCTATTTTTTCTATAACCTGCGACATAAACACATGATATTCCAAATGGGCAGCATGATATGAATAATTACACGTTAGGATCATTATTTTGTTAAGCTGATTTACATTCACTTTTGTGATGTCATTCGCAAGTTCAATATTTATATTTTCTAATCTCTCCATTATGATACAGCCTCTGCAAAAAAAAATGTTTAAGACATCATATAAACTACTATTTCATTTCTCAATATTTTCTCCTAATGCGAATTAAGTCTAATCTTAAAAAATAATTTATAGTTCTTAGCGGTAAAAATCACACGATCGAAGCTATCTCGAGAATCGCACACATAAGCTAGGCTAAAGCACATCAATAAAATCCTTTTTAGATAGTTTATCATTTAATTCTAAATTAAATGAATAATTTTCATCATAAAATATAATGTGAGCAGTTGATGGCATAAATTCCCTACAATAAAGCGAGCATTTATAAAGCAATAGATAGTCTTCAGATTCGAGCATAAATGTACTGCCATCTTTATCTAATTTTCCTTCTAATACATCTTTATCATTTTGAGTTATAGACCAAGTAAAAGAATATTTTCTGCTTTCATCTTCAATTTTATTTATAATAACTTCCTTCCAATTTGTTCTCAAAGCCTCAATAAATACATCTTTATCAACAGCCCAATCTGGTTTTGCTAATGGTGAAATAAATATCTTCATTTTTTATTTTAATAAAATATAAAAAATTACTGTAATCGTCCTACAACTTATAATTAGCAGAATACTAATAGCATAAACAAGTGGTTATAATTAGTGATAGTATGATTTTAAGTCACAGAACTTCTCAACGGGTTCAAATAATTTAACTGTTTTATTTCAAATAATTCTTCTAATTTCTCTATTCCAAAATTCCATCTATAATTTCGCTCTTCTAAAGTAATCGGGATCAGCCAAAAAAATGAAATTAATTCACCATGTAACTCAACTTCTTCAAACTCCTGCCCATCAAGATATGGTCTAGAGATAAGTCCATGATCGCAAATTGAATTTGGTTGCCATGGTCTTCCAAAGTTAACAGTGTCATCTAAACCTAACGGCTTAGATGTGATATTATAATAAGCAATGGCAGTAAGAATTTCAGCGATTTCATTGTTTTCAGTTAGGAAAAATAAATGTAGTTCTATGGGTGATTTTGCATTAACTGACATTCCAACTGTTGCATATGTCCACATACTTCTATTTGCATTTGGAGGTATAACCATTATAGTAAATTTTGGATTTTCTAAAATTATTGGTCACTTTTCCAGGGTAATAAAGTATTCATTTTCAACTGCCCATTTATTATAATATTGTTCTGTAATATTTTTTAACCAGTTCATATTTTTTATCAATTTAATCGAGGCCTAATTCCTTCTTCTTTTCAGTATATTTTATTACGCTCTCTAATCTTTCCATATGATTTATATTTATGGTTTTAACTTCCAACAAAATCGCCAAGGGTTTATTTAGCACTAAAATCAAAAGCACAAACGTTTGCTTGTGCTTTTAATATTAATCAAAAAATTATTTATTTTTTTTAATCTAACAAACTCCAGTTATTGCCTTTTTTAGCAGGCGGGATGACATCTAATCCAAACGTTAAACCCGGGTTATCATTTACTAATTTTGCCTTACATTTTAAAACCAGTTCATCTTCCTCGAAGGGGATAATGGCATCTGGCAATTGGTTAATCTCCAAGCGCATTAAATCATGTTTAGCTTCATAAGCAGGCAAACCCAATTGCTTTCTAATGGCCAGCCAGGTTAAAATCTCTACCGGAAAAATGAAATAATCAGAACTAGAAAATTCTGGTCCATCCTCTCCTCCATATTCATCCATAGTTACATCCTCATCAGATTGTTTAATATGAAAATCACAGAGCTGATTGATCAAATTAGCTAATATATTAATATCAGCAGTGTCCCAATCATCCATTGCTGCCTGGTAAACACCCATATCTTCAGGATAGTGCAGTTTACTTTTATCTAGAACGATATCTTGCCATTTGCAAAACAGCATTAAAATAAACCAAGGATGTTTTGCCCAGGCATTTCCGCCTGTGTAATGTTTACTGTATAGCATTTTAATTAAGAAATTGCCATAGGCCTTGGCCTGATCGACCCAGCCCAAATACATCAATTGCCCCAAATGCATGGTGCTATATTGAAATAGTACAGCAGAATGATAAGTTGGAGAGGTACTGCCTAAAGCATAATGCCAATTATTCGCTTCCACAGTAAGACTAGTATTCTTAGAAATTAAATTAAAATTTAATTTCTTTGTCTGTATATAATTATCTAAAAATTGCCACAAGTAAAAACTGGCAAGTCTTTCAAAATTCAACCCTACAGAACTTCTGTGCTTTTTATCTTTTAAATATCCTTCGAGGTCTTCTAAAGGCTCTTCAAAATGAGAGTCTAAGCTTTTCTTAATCTGAAATTCTTTCTTTTTTTTTGTGTAGGCTATTGCTTTTACTAAATCATCCATAATCGTTATACTATATTCTAAAATTAAGGTTTTAACCAGTCTCTTTTTTCCGTACCTAAAAGATTACCATCTTTATCAACATATACATCATGTTTCTCCACATCAATTGATTTGCCCTGTCTTTTGGCTTGTCTAAGTGCTTCCTGTGCTTCTTCCGCCTCTTTAGAACTTACACCATCGGTATAACCATCATCTTCTCTTGCCGCACGATTTAACCTATCATTGGTATAATCTTCACCACCCATTTCCCGTTGTGGCTTTGATAACGGTATATCCTTTCTAGCACCATCTGCCCAAAGGCGTTCCTGCTGGGTGGTTTTTACCTCTATCTTTTTCATGGCCCCGGTTTCCGAATTACGGGCTACAATGTCTACGCCATTACCAGATTTGTTCTGTACCCTATAAAATTTATCAAAGCCATTCATCGGATGGCTTTGTCACGTAAAGGAATTTTAACAGGAAAATCCTATCATTTTAAATTTACCATTCTATAAGCTTGAAGGGTGATGCTACAAAAATAAAAAGAGGCTGTATCATTTTTTTTTTTTTTAAAATGATACAGCCTCTTCTAAAAAATTCTGTTTAAGACATCACATTAATTACTATATTCTTCCTCAATATTCTCTCCTAATGCAAGTTTGAGTATAATCTCAAAAAATAATTCATTATCGTCCGTAGAGAAAATAACATCTTCGAAACGTTCTCGGGATCGATAGCTAAAGCTTTCATCGCTTAACGACTGTACAAACAAATACATCTCCGATTCTGCGTAAAATAAATAATCAACAAAATCATGCCATTCTTCATTTGCTTCTATTAAACCATAAACAAACCGATTTTGATAGCCTTCAACAGGTAGTGTTTTAGTCCCATACAGCACAATACCATCATTATCGATTCCGTTTGTTTGTGTTAATATTTTCTTGTATGCTTCAGCTAATTCCACTTTAAACATTTGCCTTATCTTACTTTCTAAATCATTGATTTCTTCAGTAGTTGCAGGTGATTGAAGCTGATCGCCATATTTTAAATGCTGTTCCTTTATCGCAGAAATAATATTTTCTAATTTTTTCATAATATTAAATTATAAAACAAACTAATTATAATAAGCTCCTAAAAGTAAAAGCTCCATTAGGAGCTTTTAGATATTTGTTATGAACATTCTTACACTTTCGGAGCAGGTGTGGTTTCTAATATTTTTAAGAAATCAGCAAAAGACTCCGCAATGAAATAAGTATTTAATTCATCAGTAGATTCTTTAAAAAAATATGTATGGTCATAATACCATATGCCGTCATTCTCCCCGTCAAATACCAGTAATAAAAAGCCTGAACCAATATCATTTCCTATTAAAAAAGATGACTCTGCTATATCATCTCCATACTCTTTATTAATTCTGACTATATCTGCGGCCTTTTCTTTTGTATCTATGCCAAAAAAATAGCCCATTGGTATTGCTTGATTTATTTCTTTGACATAAAAAAATCCGTTTTCAATATCAGCTCCATTGTTCTCAATTAAAAAATTTCTATAATCAACTGGTAACTCAATTGAAAATTCATCTTCCAGATAAGCTATGTTTTTTGGATCACCATTTTGAAATTTAATCACTTCCATAATCTTTTTTTTTAAATATATTATTTTTTTCCAAAAGCCACTTTTTTTCCATTTGCCACACCACCTTGATGTGTAAATCTATCGTGTATAGTACGATCAACCTCCTGCATCGTTTTGCCATCTTCATGATGATGCCATACAGTTTCTTTTTTATCTAATTTAGGCGGTTTTTTGTTTGATAATTTTTCAGCATCTGAATAATCAGTGGTATAATTTCCTTTTTGTTCTCCTATATCGACAGATTGTCTTGAATGAGGACCAAAATCTGGAGAGCCATTGATATAACGTACTTTATTTCCTTCCCAATCAATGTATCTCCAAGTTCCATCATCTAGCACCTCAATTTTTCCTCCTTTTCCAAACCATTTGGTAATATCTGGTGAATGCAATGGCTTCTTTAATTTTAAGATATCATCCATAAGATTTGTAATAACCTTTGGTCTGCTCCCCACCTTAAAAATCCCTTTCACTTTACCTGCCAAAGCTTCCAGCTTCATAGCACTCTGCAATTTAGCGATTGCCGCGGTTATTCCTGCCATTCTATCGGCACCCAGAACAAATTTACCTGCAGAGGTTACCCCCTTTACGGCAGCGCCCGCACCTTTAGTACCCACTACTGCTTCCAGCACACCTTCATAAACTTCGCCAACCACCTCACTGCGTTCTTCGGTGGTACCATTTACCACCTTCTTATCCCATCCGTCAGCTATGGCATCGCCAATGGCCTCATGCGTGGGCGCCAGATCAGTACCAAAAACCGAATCAAAATCTTTCAGCCGTTGATCAGGTGTAGACATTTGCCCTACAGGAGATTGTGTGCCATAACCCACTACCGCTATGCCTACCATTTTAGTTAGCCCCTTTGCGGTTTCTACCGGATGGCTTACCATTTGCACCAAACCATTCCATGTGCCCTTTAATCCTTGCCTAAAGCCACGGCCAACGCCTTGTGTTACAGCTGCGCCACCATCTGTAAACAGATCCAGTATAGGGCCAATAGGCGAGGTTAAGGCTGCGCCCAATATCCCATCCAGCAGTGGGATGCCATCTACCCTACTTTCTTTATCGTTTTCCAATGCAGCCATTGCTTCATCTACGCTAGGAAATATTTCTATGGTACCCCCCGCCTGGCATTTGCAATACGAAGAAAACAACAGTGGTGCCTGCCCCAATACTTTTTGTGCGCCATCGTGTGCTTTTAGCCAATTCGGGGCTACCGGCATGCAGGCACTCCCGGTAATGGAACATACCCCAAAGCTGGGAATATTCACCACCGGAATATTATCAGTTACAGTGGCTATTTGTAGTTTACTTACCGCATGTTTTTTCGGGGTAGTAAGCAAGGGTAAAACAGTTGCCCCCTTATCACACTTTAAGATTACGCCATGAAAGGCATACAAATCATCCTTAGCCATGTGTTACCTCCTTTTCTGTTGCAGAAATAATCACCTCTTCTTCCTTATACCAACCTTTGGCTACTATGGTTTCCAGGTAACTGTTTGCATAAGTTAAATGGGTTACCTTAAGCGCATCTGCAGTTTTAAAACGGTATTGCTCAGCAAAATCTACTTTTAAGCTATCATCGCTATCAAAATTCCCGTTCAGGGTATGCATCCAATTGCTTAAATGCTGCTTTTGATACATTGCTTCATCTAATCCGCCCAGCCGTAACCAAGCCAAATCACTACCGCTATCCTGTGCAGGTTTGTACAACCAGCAAGCCTTTAAGGGCAAAACGGCTTTATTGCCAAAATAACCGGGTATGTGAAGCGGTTCTGCAAGCTGATTAAAGCCGGGCTGGCTGTTGTGAAGGTTAGCAGCCTTATAAGCACTGATGATGGTTCTGATTACCGCGTTATGTGGGATTATTTTTTGTAAGAAAAGCGTATTTGAAAGATTTCTTTCAAAAAAACGCTGGAGGTTTGCAGCCTGCTTTTTATCTTTTACGTGTGTAGATATTTGTTTTTTCTTCTCTTTTAAAAACAGTGACTGGCTAATGGGATAAAGTGTATCCAGTACATGGCCCTGCTCATCCATATAAATTTCGATTCTTTTGATACAATTGAAAAACAGGTAAATTTCTGGCAGACAGTTTAACGACCAATCGCATTGAACGTTGTTCATTAAAATACTCCACTTTTGGATTTTGGAATGCTCCAACTGTACACCAATGGCAATATCACCTGTAATATGGTGCGTTACATCACGGTTTGCCAGCCAGTGTTTATGCTTATATGTGAAATTAAAAAGTTGTTTATCAGTGCCAATAACCGGCGGAAAAGCTTCTGAATCCAGTTCAGCGTTGCTTTTACCTATTCCTAAGAAATCATTTAACCAGCTCATTATTAATTCGAGTTAATAATTTTTGAACTCAGGTTAATTTCTTCCGCACCATCTATATTAACTGTTTTGCCCTTCATATTGGTAAGGCCTTCGGCATCTTTACCTAAATCAACCAGGGGCGCCGTATTTTCGATGCTTTCTTCTCCTTCTACCGTAATCTTTTTCGCTTTAATGTCAATGGTTTGCGTAGCAGCAGCAGTTTGTTCTGGAGTAGCACCTTCTGCCGGAGCCAGATTCCCCATGGTAATTTTTGGCGATTGAATATCAATACTAGCACGCCCATTGATGCTGATGTTCTCGCCACTGATGGCAATATTCCCATCCTTATCCAGGGTGATGGTACTTTTGCCACTTTGGATCACAATTTTATTTCCCGCCTGTGCGGTAAGTAAAGCCTGTCCGTTTTTAATATTCACAAAATTAGCCGCACTGGTGCCCATATTCAGCGCATGGTTTAAATCATCAAAAGTTAAAGCACTGCCTTTTCTCGAAGTTAAACCCTTCGTATTACTGTTCTTAAAACCACTACTATCGCCACTTTTGCCATGGTAGACACTGCCCATCACTACAGGACGTGCTACGTTTCCTTCTTCAAAGGCAATCACCACCTGGTCGCCTATTTCGGGGATGATATGAAATCCACGATTTTTTCCGGTATCACCACTCCCCGCATTTGGGCTTAATACCCGTAGCCATTCGGTAGGATCGTTGATTTGACATGCCCATTTAAACTTCACCTTAATCCGACCCTGTCCCTGCGGATCATCATTAGCCAATACATCAGCTAGCTGCATATCCGGATAGGGCTTTTCATAATTTTTCACCAGGATCCGTTCAGTATCAGCTACCACCCCTTCAAACGTATTGTGATATTTCCCTGTCCCATCAAAGTTATGGGTAACGCTGGTAATTAAAAACCGACCCAGGCTTTCTGTTAAAAAAGCAACCTCCTGCCTGATGCTCATGGTAATTTCGGCGATGGTACCGATACCCAATGCTGCATTATCACCACTAGCATTTACCTTTAAAAGGTCGCTGATGTGTGCCTTTTCTTCATTCTCTACATGCCTTTTAATATCGCTGCTATTATCCACCCTGATGAGCGATGGCTGATTAAAGGTTTTGCTGTACATCAGGTTAGAAGCTTTGATGGCATGTGCCAGATCGGGATTGCCGTCCGACTGTCCAGTGCTTTCGCTTTCCAGCATTTCATCCTGTTTAGGGTTATAGGCAAAGCGTTTGTTCCTGATAGGGGCAACTTCCATGGCATATTGCAGGTTATGCACATCGCGGCCATAAAATAAGGCAATGTCTTTCTGCACATCGGGTTTACCAAAATTCAGTTGGTGCCCATCATAATACAGCCATTCGTGGTATTCGCCTGATAGGCGGTTTAAAAATTCCCAGTCACTTTCTTTGTACTGGATCAGGTAATCTATGCTGGCCTCTCGGCTGGCATTCGCTACAATTTTTAAATCATTAGCGGGAGTATCAATAGTGGCTAGTTTTACAATTTCATTTAAATCTTTATCCAGGTAAGATCCCAAATCTTCGCCCCTGTCTATTAAAATGGTTGGGCTATAGCCACTCACAATTAATACCCCATGGTAGCCATGGCTTTGGGCCAGTTCTACACGGGTAACCAGACCAGAAAATTGCTGCATCTGTTCAGCTAAATAGCCAAAAGAGGCCGTTAGGGTTTTACCGACGAAATCACGACTATCATCCAGGTTAATCAAACCCGGCGCACCCATCTGGTCGTGGTTAAACCGCAGCTCAAAATAATGATGACTATTAAAGGCTTGCTGTAAACTAAAAGAGGCAAAATGAGTTATTGCCTGGTCTTCTATATTAATTTCGGTGATGAGTTGGTTTTCCATATGATTTAGATATTCATCCATTCAACTTTAACATATCCTCAGCATTTTATATAAAATTATTTTATTGAAAATGAATGAGTTGCTGCTAAAATTAAAATTGATTATTTGGTTATGCTATAATTAAGCCTCGACCAAATATTAAGCCAATGATCATCTATATCGCTCATTTATAAGCGCTAACTCATACATCTGTTTTAAAAATATTTATTGAAATGCATTTAAATGCAGATTTTAAAAAAGTAAAGGGATTGTATTTATTTTAAAATAATTTTAGTATTACTTATCATACAATTTACCAGCTTAAATATTGTGGAACTTTTGGGGCATTGTGTTGCCCTTTCTCCACAACATATGGAGAAATAATAATCTCAAATCATCGATACCATTACAGAAAATTTGCAGTTGGCCTGTTTTGAAAAATTAACCTTGCAATAGCTGGTAATTTACAAGAACTGAAAACAAGCGATAAAAGATACTGCCTATTAGAGTATTTTACTGTAAAAATAACTTACAGCAAGATTATTGATCAATCTGAACTAAAGAAATCATCCGCTTAACTATAAACGATCTCTCTAAGCTATAGACCATTATGCTAAATTATTTTGTAGATTAGATTATAGTT
>Ga0116227_10010909_pt1 | contig 15576 bp, 18 predicted proteins | sample S1TSphgellanicum_FD_89693 | JGI IMG/M metagenome (GOLD analysis project Ga0116227, IMG submission 89693) | Host-associated microbial communities from peat moss isolated from Minnesota, USA - S1T2_Fb - Sphagnum magellanicum MG | ecosystem: Host-associated > Plants > Peat moss > Unclassified... | reverse complement strand
CTCCGTCGGCAAAAAGCGTCGCTTTCACGACGGCTCCTCTTCGAAGCCGGGCGGGGCGCACCCGCCGAAGCCGGGCGGGGCGCACCCGCTGCGGCGGTCGCTTATCCGGGCCGGAGCACCGTGCCGGAGCGGGCCTTCGCGGCCTCGAGTTCAAAAGCGCTGCGGCATGCCCGATGGTCTGACGCGTTGCCCTTGGGCGCGGCGCGAACCCGAGATCAGCTACCACGATACCGAGTGGGGCGTTCCCCAGCACGACGACCGGGCGCTCTTCGAATTGCTCACGCTCGAAGGCGCGCAGGCGGGGTTGAGCTGGGAGACGATCCTGCGCAAACGTGACGGCTACCGCGCGGCCTTCGCCGGCTTCGACCCGGCGGCCGTAGCGGCGTTCGACGCTTCGCGGCTCGCGGCGCTCGCGCTCGACCCGGGCATCGTGCGGCATCGCGGAAAGATCGCGTCGGCCGTTTCCAACGCCGCGGCGTTTCTTGCGGTGCAGCGCGAATTCGGCTCGTTCGACGCCTACCTCTGGGCCTTCGCCGGCGGCAAACCGATCGTCTCGCGCCGGCCGCACGCCGAGGAGTTGCCCGCGCGAACGGAGCTTTCGGACCGTCTGAGCGCCGATTTGCGCAAGCGCGGCTTCGCCTTCGTCGGCTCCACGATCGTCTACGCCTTCCTCCAGGCGACGGGCGTCGTCGACGACCATCGGGCGACGTGCTTTCGTGCGAAGCCCGACGGATCGGGTTTCGCTCCGTGAAATCGGGGCGGCGAGGCAACCCGATTCATCCTACGGCGCCGCGCACTTCGTTCGGCACGAGAGCGATTCGTTCGCAACTTCGCGGGCATCGCAAGCGTAAGGAGCGAGGATGATCGAACCAGCAATTTCCGTATCCCGGCTCGTCAAGCGCTACGGCGACGTGGTGGCGGTCGACGATATTTCGTTCGACGTCGCGCCGGGCACGATCTTCGGTCTGTTGGGACGCAACGGAGCCGGAAAAACGACCACGCTCGAAACCTGCATCGGCCTCGCCGCGCCGACGGGCGGTGCGGTGCGCGTTCTCGGGCTCGACCCCGCCAAACGCCAGGATTTCGATCGTCTCAAGCGGCGCATGGGCGTGCAATTGCAGGCCACGTCGCTGCCCGAAAAAGCGAAGGCCCGCGAGATTCTCGACCTCTATGCCGCCTACTACGGCGTCGTGCCGCGCACGCAAGAGCTGGCCGAACGAGTCGGGCTCGAGGATAAGCTCGACCGTTTCGTCGGCAAGATGTCCGGGGGCGAACAGCAGCGGCTCGCGCTCGCACTCGCGCTCTTGCACGACCCCGAGGTCGTGTTCTTAGACGAACCGACGGCGGGCATGGATGCCTTCGGCCGCCGGATCCTGTGGGGAGAAGTGGAACGGCTGCGCGCGCGCGGGAAAACGCTCGTGCTCACGACGCATTACATCGAGGAGGCGGAACGGCTCTGCGACGAGATTTGCGTCGTACAGGCCGGGCGCATCGTGGCGCGCGATACCGCGGCCGCGCTCGTCGCCGCGTACGGCGGCGACGCCTCGATCGATTTTGCCGCCCGCGGGTTCACGCTCGAGCCGGCGCTCGAAGGGCTGGGGCGCTGGACGCACGCGGGCGAACGCTGGCAAGTGTCCGTCCAGGCGGAAGCGGGCCACGCGCTCGGCGCGATCGTCGCCCACGCAAACGCGCTCGGCGTCGCGATCGACGATCTCGATCTGCATCGCCCCGGACTCGAAGACGCGTTCCTCGCGATCACCGGGGAGCCGCTCGACGATGACGCCGCCGCCCCGGCGGGGCTTGCGGCATGACGCGGATTGCGCTCGTGCTGCGCGTGCTGCTCGCGCAGACGCGCGCCAATTTCATTTGGTATTTCTTGCGCGACGGCGAGATGATCTTCTGGTCGCTCGCAATTCCGGTCTTCTTTCTCTTCATCTTCAGCTTCGCGCTCGGCGGCGGCTCGACGCGCCAGACCTCGACGTTTTTGATTCCCGGGCTCATCGGCGCGCAGGTTCTGAGCTCGGGCTTCTGGGGCGTCGGAGCGATGCTTGCGACCTTTCGCGAGAAGAAGCTGTTGCGACGCATCTATCTCACGCCGATCCCGCCGTGGACGTTCTTCGCCTCGCTCGTGCTCTATCGGATGTCGCTCCTAGCGCTACAGGCGCTCGTGCTCGCGCTCGTCGGCGGGCTCGTGTTCCACGTGCACGTCGTCGGGAACCCGGGTTCGATCGCGCTCGTGCTGCTGCTCGGCGCGGCGACGTTCGTGTCGCTCGGCACGGTGATCGGCGCACTCGTGCGCTCGACCGAAAGCGCGAACAACATCGCCTCCGTGCTGACCGTACCGCTCGCGTTCTTGAGCGATGCGTACATTCCGATCGATCGCTTTCCGGCAGCGATCGGCAACGCGCTGCGGCTCCTTCCCTCGACGCAATTCATCGACACGTTTCGCGGCGTCGCAATGTACGGCGACTCCCTCGCGCACTATGCGGGCTGGATCGCTCTCCTGTGCCTCTGGGCGCTCGCCGGAACGGCCGTGAGCGCCCGCTACTTCCGCTGGGTGTAGCGCAGATTCAACAGGCGGGGTCGACCGCGACGGCGTGGCCCATGCGACCCCGCCCCCCGAGCCGCTCGGAACGCAGCATCTCGAACGCGACGTCGGCCGCGACCGGGCCGGAGAAGAGAAAGCCCTGCGCGGTCGTGCAGTTCAGTTCGCGCAGTTTCTCGAGTTCGGGCACGGTCTCGACACCTTCGGCAATGCACGCGAGATTCAAGCCCCCCGCGAGTCCGACGACCGCGCGGATGATCTCGCCGTTCTTGGCGTTCGCCGCAACACCGTTGACGAACGAACGGTCGATCTTGAGCGCGTCGATCGGCATCCGGCTCAAGTGAGACAGTCCCGAATAGCCCGTGCCGAAGTCGTCGATGACGATCTCCAGGCCCAGAGACTTCAGTTCGAGCAGCGCGGCCCGAGCCTGATCGCTCGCTGCGATCGCGACGCTCTCCGTAACTTCGACGGCAACCGACCCGGGCCGAACCGAGCGCCGGGCCAGGACAGCTCTCATGTCGCCGACCGTGCTCGACCGCTCGAAACCGCGGGCGGAGAAATTGACGTTCATCACGAGCGGTTCGATGTCGACGAATTCCCGCTGCCACGCTTCCAACTGCCCGACCGCTTCGGCGAAGATCCACTGATCGAGCCCGAAGATGACGTCGCTCTCTTCGGCTTTGGCGAGGAAGAGCGCCGGCAGCAGCAGCCCAAGGCGCGGGTGCTGCCAGCGCACGAGTGCCTCGAAACCCACGATGTTGCGCGTCCGCAGGTCGACGATCGGCTGGTAGTACGCCCGAAATTCGTTGCGGTAGCCTGCGAGGCGCAAATCGGCGTCGAGTTGGAGCGTCGCTCGGGCGCTCGCCCGCGCCCGTTCGTCGAAAACGACGTGGCGCGCGCGGCCCCGCGATTTTGCCTCGTACATCGCGATATCCGCGTTTTCGAGGAGGTCGTCCGGAGATTCGAAATCCGAATCCGGGGCAGCAACGGCGATGCCGATGCTGGCCGTCGTCACGACTTCGACTCCTTCGATCGTGAAGGGCGATTCGAGCGCGTCGCCGATTCGTTTGGCGACGTTGACGGCATCGCCGCTTTGCAGCACGTTACCGATTAGGATGGCGAATTCGTCGCCGCCGAAACGCGCGAGCACGTCGCCTTCCCGAATGCAGTGCTCGAGCCGGCGCGCCACTTGGACGAGCAGTTGGTCGGCGAAGAGATGGCCGTACGTGTCGTTCACCGACTTGAAGCGGTCCAAATCGAGAAATAAAACGGCGAACGTCTCATCGCAGTGACGCCGCCGCGGATCGGACGCCTTACGGTGGAGCGATTCGGTGAAAAGTTGCCGGTTCGCCAGACCCGTAATCGCATCGTGCAGCGACGCTTCACGCACGGTCGCGACGAGGGACCGAAGCCGTTCCTCACTCGAACGCAGCGACTCCGCCGCCGCATGCTGCTCGCTGAGATCGCGCACGATCTTGCTGTAGCCGAGCAAGATGCCCGCACCGTCCCGCAACGGTTGGAGCGTATTGAGCGCCCAAAAACGCGTTCCGTCCTTGCGCACGAGCCAGCGGCTCGCGGGTGCGGCTCCACCGTCGCGCCCGAGACGGAGCTCGGCCTCGGGCGCGCCCCCGGCAACGTCCTCCGCGGTAAAGATGAAGCTGAAAAAGCGGCCGACGACTTCGCTTTCGTCGTAACCGAAAACCACGCGCGCGCCCGTATGCCAGCGGACGACGACGCCCTTTGGCGAGAGCACGAAAATTCCGAAATCGACCAGGCTTTGAACGAGCAAGCGGTCGAGATGCAGATCCGTTACGGCCGGACGAGTCGGTTTCGACATTTCGTTTCCACCGCATCCGCGATGTATCGGGCACTACGCACTACCGTTTAAATAGTTAAGGAAGACGGCTACGATAGCGCGTATAGTCGGCAAAGCATACGGCTCTGCGCCAACTTCGTCGGTACGCAATGGTACGTTCGACGTCGATCGCGGATGCCGGAAAGGCCGCAGGCATGGAAACCATCCGAGAGTCCATCGAGAAAAACGCCATTTTCAAAGAGCTGAGCGCAGCGGATCTCGGAGCGGTGATCGATGACGGTTCCGTTCACGCCTTCGCGCTACGCGAAAACGTGTACGAGCCCCTCGATCCGATCACCGATGTCTATTTTCCGCTCGACTGCGTGCTTTCGGTGGTCAACCTCATGCGAGACGGGACGATGATCGAAATCGGCACGATCGGCAAAGAGGGGACGACGGGCATTCCCTTGGTCATGGGCAGCGAGACGACGCCGAACCGGGCGTTCTGTCAGGTCAACGGCAACGCTTGGAAGATGCGCGCTTCGACCTTTCGCGCGTTGCTCGACCGCAGCGCTAACTTTCGCAGCCTCGTCAATCGCTACTTACAGGCGTACGTGAACATGCTCGGGCAATTCGCGGCCTGCAACCGGCTGCACAGCGTGTACGAACGCGCGGCGCGCTGGATTTTGATGACCCAGGATCGGGTCGACGACGACGCGTTCCCGCTGACGCACGAGTTCCTCGCGACGATGCTCGGCTCGCGCAGGTCCGGCGTCACGATCGCCGCGGCCGCCTTACAAAACGCCGGGTTCATCGCCTACCGGCGCGGGGTCATCACGGTTCTGAACCGCGGCGGCCTCGAGGAGACGACCTGCGAGTGCTACGACGTCACGCGCAAGCAATTCGGCGACGCGCTCCTCATGCGGCCCGCCGCAGCGCCCACCCTGAGCAGCGCTCGCCGGTAGCGGCGCCATACGCTACGGTACTTAAGCAACGCGGCAGGCGGGGGAAGCGGGCAGGCGGCCGAACGTTTCGAAGATGGAGTTCCTGCGCACGCCGGACGACCGTTTTACGAACCTGCCGGGGTTCGGATTCGCGCCGCACTATCTCGATATTCCAAGTGGCGAGGGCGAAATGCTACGCGTCCACTATCTCGACGAAGGGCCGCGCGGCGCGCGGCCGATCCTTTGCCTGCACGGCGAACCGACGTGGTGTTATCTCTACCGCAACGTGATCCCGTATTTCACGGCGGCCGGTTACCGTACGATCGCCCCCGATCTCGTGGGATTCGGCCGTTCCGACAAGCCCCGCGAACGCGCCGACTACACCTACGCACGCCACGTCGCTTGGCTGCGCGCGACGCTCGATGCGCTCGCAATCCGGAGCGTGGTCCTCGTCGCGCAAGACTGGGGCGGTCTGATCGGCCTGCGGCTCGTCGCTGAAGATCCGGACCGCTTCGCCGGAGTCGTTGCGGCCAATACGCTGCTACCCACGGGCGAGGAACCGCCGAACGAGGCCTTTGCCGCGTGGCAAGCCTCGTCGCAACGCATGGCGCCGTTCGATGCGGCCCGCATCCTCGCACGCACCTGCACCCCGCCGCTCGCGCCGGAAGTTGCCGCCGCCTATGGCGCGCCGTTCCCCGACGAGCGTTACACGGCGGGAGCGCGCGAATTTCCGGTGCTCGTGCCGACCCGGCCCGACGACCCGGCATCGGCCGCCAATCGCGCCGCGTGGGAGGTACTGCGGCGCTTCGAGCGGCCTTTCGCTTGCGCGTTTTCCGACGGCGATCCGATCACCCGCGGTGCCGAACGCGCGTTTCTCACCGACGTGCCGGGGACGCGCGGCTTCACGCACCCGACGATCGCCGGCGCGAGCCACTTTTTGCAAGAAGATCGACCCGAGGCGCTCGCCCGGGCGATTCTCGCGTTCCTCGACGAGGCCGAGCTCGGCGCTTGAAATGAACGGACCCGTGCGCGCGGCGGCGTGGTTCGGCCTCGCCGTGTGCGCGCTCATGACCCTTGCCTTCATCTCAAGCGAGCTGCTGCCGGTGGGCCTGCTGACCGCGATCGCACCGTCGCTTCACGCGACGTTGCCGCAGACGGGCGCGCTCTTGACGATTTACGCGTTCGTCGTAACGATCGCGGGACCGCCCTTGACGGCGCTCACCGGCGCGGTGCCGCGCAAGCCGCTCTTACTCGGGCTCATCGCCACGCTCGCCGTGACGGGCGGCACCGCAGCGCTCGCGCAAACGTACGCGGAACTCTTTGCGGCCCGCGTCGTCAATGCGCTCGCGCACGGCGTGTTCTGGGCGATCATTCCGGCGGCCGCCGCGTCGCTCGTGCCCGCCGCTAAGCGCGGAACCGCGGTTGCAATCGCCTATGGCGGTTCGTCGCTCGGTATCGTCGCGGGCGTCCCGCTGGTCACGCTCGCGGGCGAGCGGTTTGGTTGGCACGCGGCGTTTTGGTGCATCGCCGCGCTGGCCTCGGCCGGTTTCGTCGCGCTCGCGGCTTCGCCCGCGATGCCGCCGGCGCTCGGCAGTTCCCTCGCCGACGTCCGCGATCTGTTGCGCGACGTCCGGTTTCGGCGGCTCATCACCGTTACGACGGTCGCGATCTGCGGATACTTCACCGCCTTTACATATTTCGCGCCGCTGCTGGCGCGCGACGGCAGCCGCACGGCCGGGGCGATCCCCGCACTACTCTTCGCCTACGGCATCGCGGGACTGGCGAGCAACTTCGCCTTTGGGCCGCTCGCGCAACACCGCGCCCGCACGGCGGTGTTGCTGGCGGCGAGCCTCATGCTTCTCGCGCTCGCAGCACTCGCCGTCGATCGCAACGGCAGCTTCCTCTCACCGCCCGAGCTCGTGGCCGTGGTCGCGCTGTGGGGCATCGGCTCGAGCGGTCTGGTCGTCGCCTTTCAAACCCGCGTGCTCGCCGCGCAACCCGCGCGCCCGGACGTTGCTTCGGCACTGAACAGTTCGGCGTTCAACATCGGAATCGGCAGCGGGGCGTTCGTCGGGGGACTCGTCCTACGCCGCTTCGGGCTCGATCCGCTGCCGGTGGTCGCGGCGGCTTTGATCGGTCTTGCAATCGTCGTGGAATTGCTTCCAACGCGTGCGCCCGACGCGCCGCCTAAAATTGCGCGCTGAAGTTCGTCGACCGCGCCTGCGAAACGGCGGCGCGCCCGAAGCGGCGGTCGAGCGCTTCGCGGTCGGCGGGCGGCGCGGCCGTCAAGAAGACGCCGGGACCCGCCTCCGCCTTCGCATCGCCGCGCACCAGCACGACGTCGAACGCAGCGGGAACGATTGCCGACTGATACGGCTGCAGGCGCAGCATTTCGCCGCGCGCTTCGAGTTCGAGCGGGGCGCTCAAGGCTTGGACGACGAGCGGCATGCCCTCGAGATCGATCCCGCCCGCAATCGCGCCGAACTCGACGCGCTCGACGATGAAGTTCGCGTCGGCGACCAGCGCCGAGCGCTTCAAGCCGTCGAGTTCGTAGGCGAGCGGCTCGAGCGGGCCTGCCGAGGACTTCCGAAAATCCAAGACGTCCGCGGCCTTTTCGACGTTGAGCTCCCGCGGTTTACCGTCGGGGCCAGGCCGGTCGTAATCGTAGATACGATAGGTGAGATCGCTCGTCTGCTGCGTTTCGAAGAGCACGATTCCGGCGCCGATGGCGTGCAGCGTGCCGGCCGGCAAATAGAACGCATCGCCCGCGCCCACGGGAACGCGGCGTAAGAGTTCGTCGAGGGCGCCCGTGCGAACGCGCTCGAGATATTCACCGCGCGACGTGTCGCGTTCCCAACCGAGAACGATCGAGGCGCCGGGATCCGCTTCGAGCACGTACCAGCACTCGGTCTTTCCGTTCGGCCGGCCTTCGACGCGACGGGCGTACGCATCGTCCGGGTGAACTTGCACCGAAAGCGCTTCGCGAGCGTCGATCAACTTCGTCAAGAGCGGAAAGGCCTGCGCGGGATCCGCGCGGCCCGTGAAGTCGCGCCCGAGAACCGCGCGCAGTTCTGCGACGGTCTTCCCCGCGTACGCACCGTTGGCGACGGCATTGCCGTCGTAACATTCCCACGACTCGCCGATCCGGGCGCCGGGCTTCGCACCGTGTTTTCCGTAGCGCCGCGCGAGTGCCTCACCGCCCCAAATCAATTCCCGCTCGAGCGGTTCGATTGCAAACGGGTAGAGCGCGGGCGGCGGCGCGGCGGCGGCGCTCATGCGCCGAGCGCCGCAATTCCGGCGCCTGCGACCGCTACGTCCTCGTCAGACGTGCCCGAACTGACGCCGACGGCGCCGACCGTCTGGCCATCGATCACGACCGGCAGACCGCCGCCGATTCCCGTGACCATCGACTGGGCCGCAAGCGCGAGCCGAATGCTGACGAGCAGTTCACCGCCACCTTCCTCGGCGGTCGGCCGGCGACGCCGAGCCGCGGACTTCGCTTTGGTCAGCGCGATCTCGATCGAGCCCGGCCGCGCGCCATCCATGCGCGAGAAGGCGAGCAATTCGCCGCTCGCATCGACCACCGCGATACACTGCGGCACGCCGAGCGCGGCCGCTTTGCTTTCCGCAGCGTGAACGATCGCGTGCGCGCCCGCGCACGATAGGGCGATACGGTCGCGGAGGACAAAGGCTTCTTCCATCGCGGAGGTGGTTCGCAGCAGGCCGATAAGTTCCGCCGATATCGCCGCAGGAGCGTCGTCACGATTACACCCGATATCGCCTTTCAACAGTGCGCGAACGTCGCCGCGGCGACCGTCGCGAAGGCGCCGCCGTTCGTCACCTATCGCGTGACGACCCACGTCGGGGCCGCCGCGATCGGGAAAGAACGCGACGTGATTCGCGCGGTGATGGTGCGCACGTCGGACGATCTCGCGGTGATCCAAGATTTGCCTCAAGGGGCGAACGCGCTCGGCCACGGATTTCCGGTGACGCCGAGTTTCGACGCACTTTCGACCTTCACGCTCTCGTGGCGCGTCGGCACGCACATGGATCTTTCGGCGTACGTTCACGACATCAAGCCGCTCACCTATGGCGACGAGCCGAACGACGAAGCGGACGTCGTCGTGTTTCGACTGCGCCAGTATCGGGCCGAATTCGCGAGCGACTCGAGCGACGCCAACCCGGGCACGACGCACATCACTTTGGAACCGTACGATTTCGTCAAGCGGCAGACGATTCGCCCGGACTCGACGTTCTTTCTGAGCGACCTCCGCATCGACAACGCGACGGGCTTGCCGAGCGAGATCAAATATCAGGGCGGCGACGACATCGTCTTCGACGTCCAGTACGGGATGCGCGACGATCACTGGCTCGTAACCCACGCGCACTACGAACAGACGCTCCGCGGACCGCTGCGGATCGGGCGCTTGCACGTCGTGGCCGACGCGACGTACGAGGATTTCGCATTCCCCGCAAGCGCTCCCGATCCGCGGCTCGAGCCAAAAGCCTAAGTGCGCGCGATCGCCTATTCCGGCACGGGCGGCCGCGAGGTCATCGCGCTGCGCGACGACGCGGCGGAACCCGTCCTGGGAAGCGGCGACGCGCTCGTGCACGTCGCCTTTGCGGGCCTGAACCGGGCCGACATCCTCGAGCGTCGCGGGCTATACGCGGTGCCGCCGGGAGCGACGCCCACCCCGGGCATGGAGTTCTCGGGAATCGTGCGCGCGGTCGGCGCGAAGGCCACGCACGTCGCCCCGGGGGATCGCGTTTGCGGCCTGGTCGTCAGCGGCGCGCACGCGGAGTTACTCGCGACCGATGCGGCCGCCGTTTCGCTCGTGCCCGCGGGCGTTTCGTTGCGCGACGCGGCGGCCATTCCCGAAGCCTTCATCACCGCTGGGGACGCGCTCTTCACCCGGGCCGGATTCGTCCTCGGCGAGACGGCGGTCGTGCACGCCGTCGGCAGCAGCGTCGGGCTCGCGGCGGTCGCGCTGATCAAAGCGGCCGGCGGCGTGGCGATCGGTACGTCGCGAACGCAAGCGAAACTGGAAAACGCGCGCGCGCACGGACTCGACTACGGCTTCGCGCTCGCCGAGGGCTGGATCGCCCGCGTCTTGGAAGCAACCGGCGGGCGCGGCCCCGACGTGATTCTCGACTTCGTCGGAGCGCCGATGCTCGACGACAACCTGCGCGCGCTCGCCGCGGGCGGTCGTATCGTGCAGATCGGAACGATGGCGGGGACCGCCGCTGCGATCAACCTGGGCGCGCTGATGCAGAAACGCGCCGCCCTGCACGGCACCGTGCTGCGCTCGAGGCCGCTCTTCGAAAAGATCGCGCTCGCGCGCGACTTCGAACGCCGGCTGCTGCCGCTCTTTGCGCGCGGTGTGCTGCGGGCCGAGATCGATTCGACCTTTGCGCTTGACCGCATGGCCGAAGCGCACGAGCACATGGAAGCCGACCGCAATTTCGGGAAGATCGTGATCGAAATCGGCGGCGAACCGTAAAACCTACGGACCGCCGCCCGTCGACTTCGGAGAGGGAGAGATTCGAACTCTCGGAACGCTCATCACGTTCGTCCGCTTTCGAGGCGGGTGCCATCAACCACTCGACCACCTCTCCGGGCAGCAAAAATTATAGCACGCCGGGTCGCGGCGCTCCTGGCACGCCGGGCCGCGGCGCTCCTGGCGCACCGGGCTGCGGCTCTCCTGGCACACCGGGCTGCGGCTCTTCCGGCGCACCGAGTCGCGGCGAACCCGGCGCCACGGGTGCCTGCCGGCGCTCCGCAAAGAAAGTCCGAAGCTGCGCCGCGGTTTCATCCGCGAGGACGCCGGCGATGACCTCCACCCGGAAATTGACCGCCGCCGAAGCGAACACGTCGATGACGCTACCGGCCGCACCGGCTTTGGGATCGCTGCAACCGTAGACGAGCCGGCCGATCCGCGCCGCGACGATTGCACCGGCGCACATCGCGCACGGCTCCTTGGTCACGTAGAGCGCGGCGCCAGGAAGCCGCCACACCCCGAGCGTGGCCGCGGCACTGCGGATCGCGAGAATCTCGGCGTGCGCGGTCGGATCCGGCCGGCGCTCTTTCTCGTTGCGCGCATCGAACGTTCGGGCACCGATGCAGAGCACCGCGCCGACCGGCACGTCGCCGTCGCGGGCCGCATCGGCGGCCGACGACATCGCGCGTCGCATGAGTCGAACGAAGAGCTCGTCTTCACCGGACGACCGGGCTTGCGCGGCTCTAATTTTCTCTTTCTTGTGCGAAGCGCTTGCTCCAAGGCATAATCTGCGCAGTTCTTCCCACGGATTCCATACGGAGGTTTAACATCCGATGAAAGTTCTTCGTGTCCTTGCCGTGCTGCTCTCCCTGACCGGCTCGCTCGCGTTCACCGCGACGCCGGGTGCGGCCCAAGTTTCGGTCGGCGTCGGCGTTCACATCGGGCCACCCGCTCCGCGCTACGAAGTCGTTCCGGCCTCTCCCGGGCCGCGCTATTTCTGGCGCGCCGGCTTCTGGGCGTGGAACGGCAGCGCGTACGTGTGGCGCCCCGGAGCCTACGTCGTGCGACCGGCGTGGGCAACCGGCGGATGGGTTCCGGGCCACTGGGTGCAGCGTCCCGCGGGCTGGTTCTGGGTTCGCGGCCACTGGGCGGCATAGGCTAACGGGCGGGCGTGCACTGCCCGCATCATGCGCGGGGTGCGCTCCCCACAACGCCGGCGGGCGCACCCCCGCGAGCAACCGGCGCCACTAGGTCAGCGGCGAACGATCGCGTTTCGGCCGGGCGAATTCGTCGTCTTCCACGACCGCGTCGTGGTGCGGCTTCGCTCGGTCATCGTCCATCGCTCCGCCGGAGGCACGCTTTCCGGTACCGCGGTCCAGGTCGTCGCCCTGGCCCGGCAGCGGGTTCGCGTCGGGATTGTCGCCATGCATTGACGCCGCCTCCTACGGTTGCGCCGGCGGGTCGCTCGCCGGAAACGAGTCCGCGAGCGTCTTATCGACTTCGCTGAGGGACGGCTCCTCGAGGGATGGTTTCTCGACTGCCACGGCGCCTTTGAGCGATTCGCCCGTGCCCTCTTCATCTTTAGAATTCATGCGCTGCATATACCCGGTTCATCGTGCGGGTGCGCGCTCGCGTGCGGTCCCGGGGAGGCGCCCGCGAAACCTCCGGCCCCGCGATACGAACGTCTTCCGTCGACGGGAAATTTGCTTCCCGCCGATGCGAAGCGGCCGGAGAAAGCGGAGAAGGCCCCCGATCGCTCGGGTGGCCTTCGTTTCGAATGATTTCGTGCGCTCGGAGGGATTCGAACCCCCGATCTCAGCCTTCGGAGGGCCGCGCGTTATCCAGCTACGCTACGAGCGCGTCCTCGCGCCTACTTCGGCTCCTCCGGAGAGAGGGGCGCCGCGGTCGGCATGTGTTTGAATAGATCGAGCTTATGATCGACGAGTCCTCGGTAGAACTTACGGACGCAGTCGGGATGACCGAAGAAATACGTGCGCGCGTAGGCCAGATCGTCACCGGACGAATCCGGTACGTAATGTGAGATTTCGATCTCCTCCATCTGACCGCGATCGACGGGGTGAGGACAGAAATCGCAGGGGATGGTTGACATTTTTGACGTTCTACCTCGGGCGAAAATTTGCGACGCGCGGCTTTCCGCGAGTCACCAACCCTCAACCCGGTTACGGCAGGATGAGATTCGCATCCTCGCACCGTCCGAGCGCTCGCCAAAGTTGGCCGCGCATCCGGCACGGTGTGACTCGGGCTGGATTTGAACCAGCGACCTAGGGCTTATGAGTCCCCCGCTCTACCGCTGAGCTACCGAGCCATGCCCGTTTCACGTACGCTCTTCATTGTCGAACGACCCGTCGGAGTAGATCTGGTACCGTTTACCGTTGACCTCGCCGATGAAGGGAAACGCGCCCTCTTCGAGTTCGGTGCCGCTCGTCCAGCGCCCGCTCGCGAAGTCGAGAGCGAACGTTACCGTCCGGCCGCCCGACGTCGCTCGTACCGTCTCTCTTCCGTCCATGCCATGCATTTGACGAAAAGGATTCGTTTCAAAACGTCGAGCCTCGCAGCTAACGGCTGGGGGCCGCAGTCGTGCGGTCGGAGGGACTCGAACCCCCAACCTACAAGTTCGTAGCCTGTTGCTCTATCCAATTGAGCTACGACCGCACGCGTCCACGGCGGACCCGGTAAGATACCGCGGAGCGCACCGATCACCTGCACCAGGCCTGCAGACTTCGGAGAGAGAGAGATTCGAACTCTCGGTGGGTTTTTTAGACCCACGACCATTTAGCAAACGGTTGGTTTCAGCCACTCACCCATCTCTCCGGGCGTCGGCGAACTTTAGCGCGACCGCTCGGGGTCCCCTCTTCGCATGATCGCCGCGATCACGGCGGGCGGCCGCGTCGGCGGGGAACTCGCGCTTGCAATCGGCACCGACGTCAAGGCGCTCGCGCGCGTGCACGACCGATCGCTCGTCGACGTCGCCATCGCCGCCGCCAAAGCGGCCGGCGCGCGCCGCATCGCCGTCATCGGGGGCGCGGCGGTCCGCGAACACTGCGCGGCGCAGGTCGACGAAGTCATCGCGGAGTCCCCGGACGGCCGCGAAAACATTCGCAAAGCGATCGAAACGGGCGCAACCGAACCGCTCCTGCTGATGACGAGCGACTTGCCCTTCATCGCGGGCCCAGATGTCGCTGCCTTCCTCGAACGCTGCGGCGGCGCCGACGTCGCGCTGCCGCTTGCAAGTGAAGCGGAATACGTTTCGAGATTTCCCGGCGCGCCGCCGCACGTCACGCGCTTAGGAGCGGAGCGGATCGCGAACGGCAGCATCGTCTATTTCGGGCCGGGCGTCGCGCCGCGCGTTCTCGCTGCCGCGCAGCGTCTCTTCGATGCGCGCAAGAGCCTCGTGCGTCTGGCGGCCGTGCTCGGACCGCGCCTTCTCCTGCGTTATATCGCGGGCCGCTTGCGCATCGCGGACATCGAGAGACGCGCTCGCGAGTTGCTCGGCGTCGAGGCGCGCGCGGTGCGCGGCGCGTCGCCCGCGCTCTGTTTCGACGTCGACACGCTCGCCGATTACCGTTACGCGCTTGCATACCGCGCGCGCTCCTGATCCCGCCCGCCTGTGCGCGTTCAACCTCGGCATTCAGATCGTCTGGGGCGCGATTCTCGCCGTCTCGCTGCAAGCCCGAAGCACCGAACTCGGGCCGGGCAACGGCGTCGGCGCCTACGCCGCAAGCGCGGCCGCCGGAGCGCTCGTCGCAACACTCGTGCAACTCGCGGCCGGCCCGGCTTCGGATCGCCTGCGTCGGCGCAGCGGAAACCGGCTCCCCTTCTATAGCGCCGGGATCGCGCTCGCCGTGCCGGCTCTTATCTGGTTTTACCTAGCCTCGACGTACGCGCAACTCCTCGCCGCGTTTCTGCTTCTCGAATTCGCGATGAACGTGGCCATCGGCCCGTATCAAGCGGTGATTCCCGATTACGTAGCTCGAGAAAAACGCGGCGTCGCGTCGTCCTGGATGGCCGCGTACCAGGCGATCGGAAACGCCGGCGGGCTGATCGTTGCGGGGTTCGTCCACGATGCCCGCGTCGTCGCCGCCACGCTGGCCGCCTCGCTTGGTATCTCGTACGCGGTCACGCTGGCGCACCTCGTGCGGCTCACCCCGCGCTCGGCGGCGCTCACGGGCTCGGAGGCTCCTCCGGGGAGCTCGGACGCGAGCGAGAGGGGCTCGGGGGTTCCCAGGGCTCCAGGGGCGACTCCGGGTGACTCCGTGCCGGCTCCGCGGGCGGTCGTCGCATCGCGCCCACGACTCGCGCTACGCGGCCCGCTCGGAGCCTTGCTGCTTTCGCGCGGGCTCATCAATCTCGGATTTTACACGATGCTCGGCTTCCTGCTCTTCTTCGTCCGCGATTCGCTGGGCATCGTGGGCTCCGCGACCACGACGCAGACGGCGTTGATCTTCTTGACGTTCACGCTCGCGGCGATCCCCGGCGCCGCCGTGGCAGCCCGCCCGACCGATCGTTTCGATAAGCGCTTGGCGGTTGCCGCATCGACCGGGATCCTTACACTCGCGCTCGCGGCACTCGCGTGTGCGCCCGGATTAGCCGCCGCTTACGTCGCCGCCGCGCTCGCCGGTGCCGCCTGGGGCGCGTTCGTGACCGCCGACTGGGCGCTTGCGACCGCGGTGCTGCCCGCCGCGTCAATGGCAACCGCGATGGGCGTTTGGAACGTGGCGACGACGCTCCCGCAAGTGATCGCGCCGCTCCTAGCCGCGCCGCTCGTAAGCGCCG
>Ga0116227_10010908_pt1 | contig 15577 bp, 3 predicted proteins | sample S1TSphgellanicum_FD_89693 | JGI IMG/M metagenome (GOLD analysis project Ga0116227, IMG submission 89693) | Host-associated microbial communities from peat moss isolated from Minnesota, USA - S1T2_Fb - Sphagnum magellanicum MG | ecosystem: Host-associated > Plants > Peat moss > Unclassified... | reverse complement strand
TTTTCCTTTGGCACCCACAATTCTCCCAAATTTCAATTATTTTTTTGGGTGAACAAGACAAGTTTAATGCATTCAGGTATGGCCAAAACTTTTGTGTGTGGTCAAGTGCATTTTTTTAGTGCACTACTAAGTCTTTTTTTTTTTTGTTTTTTGGGTGAACAACACAAGTGTAGTAGTGCATTCAAGTATGGCCAAATTTGTGTGTGTGGTCAAGTTCATTAAACTAGTGCTATATTTGTCAAATGTGGCCTTTCATGCATGGATTGGCTCAATCTTTGTTGTGTTGTTTATTATTAAACCTAGATAGATATGTGGATTCTTCCAAATGGATACATTATTTATGGGGGCATCCTTTCCTAGGCTTCTAGAAAGTGTGAGCGGTGTGCATCTTGTAAGTCATGGCAATTTATTTTGACTTGGGTGGTGGGGGACACACCATACAGCCTTTTTTTTTAATTGGCAAAATTTTGTATCAAAAAAAGAAAAATTCAAAATTCAAAATTTGAAAATCAAGTAATTTTGGAATTTTACAATCGCCGGAAGTGAGGAGGAAAAAAACAAATTAATAAAAGTCACCAAGATTTCTATACTTGGTTTTTAATGTGTGGCCAAAATATTAAAAAATGATTCAGGATTTCTATGTCATATTTGGTTTATAGCCAGATTTGGCTAAATCTTACCACAGATGATCGTCACTTTTTCGACATCTTCCTGTGGATGATAGCCACTTTGGCTACAAACAAAAATTCTTGAAAAAAAACACTGACAACTTGTGATTTTGAACACACCATATTTTTAAAGAGATTCAATGCCAATACCAGCTGATATGTTCAAAAGTAGATACCCGCCCAACATTGATTGGGGGACAACAACTATTGGATCATTTCCATGGTATGAGTTAGTACCCCTTGTTGTTCACTCATATCCATACCCACCATTATAACCTATATACTAGTGTAAAAATTATACACAAATATATAATAGGGTACCTGAATTGGGCTAGTGCCTAGGTTTGAAAACACAACATATGTGACCAATGAGATTGTTAGAATTGGAGCCTTGAATTGTTTCGAGAAATTTGCTTCGGAAACTGGCTCTACATGTTATATTACTTTCATAGACTTTGTGCCTCGGTGTGAAGAAAAAACTTCGAGACCAAAAGATTGTTGGAATTGGTGCCTCAAGTTGTTTTGAAGAGGTGCTCTAGTGAAGAAATTCTTTAAGGTTGCATGTGAGCTTTTGCACCCAATTTTAGCTACTAACATATGCTTGCTTTGTCTCTATTAAAGGATGCACAAATCTTAACATTTAGATATGCATTTGTCAACCATGCAACCTCCTCCTCCTCATACTAAAGAACAAGATTCTAGCACATTACTTGAGTTCTTTTGTTTACTCACTTATGTTTTTGTTGCATCACGTGTTCTCTTGACTTTCATCTGAATTGCGTATTTTTAAATGTCGATGTGACAAATGTATTCAACTCAATGGAGTGAAAGGTTATGTTCTAAGACGTGGAGGAACAAGAGATGATGGCATTGTTCAATGCAACTCTTTTGTCTTTTTTGTTTGCACATTTTGTGCATCAAAGTCTCATTTTATATTATAATCATTGTAATCACAAGGATGATGTCATCAGCATTACATGGAACCTACCAAGATGATCTTTTTAGAGAATCTTTGTTTTCCAGAGCCCACCATAGAACACTATAACTTTACAATAGCTTGTTTTCTTTTGTGTTTGATCCCCACCATTTTTTTAATGGCATTCACAATTTAGTTCTTTCATAGTTGGTCACACTACTAGCTTTCAAACGTTTAGCGATTAGTTCCTTCCATGGCAATAAAAAAAATTTGATGTTTACATCAACACAAAGTGTGATTATCAAAAATTGCAACATCAATTATCAAACTACCATCAATTTTTAAGCTGATTTTTATCTAATAACTAACAGTGGTGAAAGAATTGAATAGCCACCCATTATAGGAACTATCGGATGTTAAAACATGAAAAAATCAATGAAATAGAACATGCTTAAAAATTGCATAATAAAACATGAAAGACCACATGAAATAAAACATGCTTGAAAATTGTTAACCAACTTTAAAAATTGGTTATGTTCAAATTTGAGTGCAAGAATTCTAAGATTCTAAGTCTATTGAATTTTAAGGATGTGAGAGGCAACAACTTAGCCCATGTTCTTTTTACTTAATATGTCATCATGTTTGTAACTTTTGAAAAATAGATTTTATTCCAACAAAATAAAGTAACCATGTTAGGATTAGATTTTATGTCTTTTTTTCCAATGACCTCAAGAATTGTCAACATATGATCTACTAATATTAGTGAAAAGACAATCCATTTTTGAAAATAACTAAGTTAAATATATGATTTGAAATTTTAAACCATCAAAGTTCTTTCATATGCAAATATTTAAAGAACTAGAAGTGATTTTTATTTTTTTAATTAGATGATTTTACTCAACATAGTTGACACTAACTAACTAATTTTTACATATTTGCACCAATAATGTTTGGAGATGAAGGGTTCCAAAGGTTCCTAGTTGTAGTTCTAATCATTTTATATATTTATTTATTTATTTAACTATCTTATTCAAAAGTCAACCAAATTAAGGAAATTAGAACCTTCAATTTGACCAAAATTCAAGATATGAAGACAAATTTGTTGTGAAAAAATATAGTAATACAAAATAATGGGTCAAAATCCTCTTACCACCAAGATTCCAATGATATTTTTAATTTCATACTTCATCTTCAAATTTCTTTAAGGAACTTCCACCACTACCACTAACTACTCATAAACAATTTCAAATCCTATGCAATAAACATTATTTGGTGTTCATTTTCAATACTTTGTACTAACTTTCATTAAAATGTATTCACTTTAAAGATACCCAACAATTGAAACTGAAACCAAGGATTGAGGGTGAAATTTAAAGTTTAAACTAAGGATCACTTTAAGGATAAATTCAATGAGTCTCAATTATATATGTTCTAAAATATGCAAACTCCCAACCTAGTAAGTCAAGAGGTGGCAATAGTGTTGGCCACCTCACTTTCCACCTATTGCCAACCTTTAGCCTGTTCCCTATGACTTGTATGGTTGTTTGAACATTGATTCATTTTGGCAATTAGTACTTTGGATTTATGCTGTAATAATTTACTTCAAATGTATGTCCTTCTTTCCTCCATGTCCTTCTTGGTCAAGGTTGTTTCATTTTTTCATAATGGAGTTAAGTTAATTTATGTCTTCTTTTGACCCTATGTTTTTGTTTTGTGTTACATAAGGCAAATCTATTCTCCTTTTTATTATAATAAAAACATCATTCCATTCTATAATTTTTAAACATTTAAAAATTATTTTAAACATTCAAAATTACATGTATAAAAAAAATATGCTTCCAAGAACTTTTATCACTTACAAAACATTTTGTTGAAATCCAATTATCCTACAAACATTTGGACAAAGGTTATTATCTTATAAATATTTGTACTAGGGTTATTACATAATAGTATTTCATTTAATGACACAAATGTAAAGTGAAATTGTTTATCAAATACCTTTAGTTATTAATAAACAATATACTACCAAAAGACATTCAACTTTATGATATGATAACTGATATGCAAATAGTTTTATGAATCTAATCCAATTGGCATCACAAATTACATGTATGCTCAAACCTATACTTTATATCTCACATACCAATGCATCAAATTTGATAGGTTTTGACATGTTATAGACCCATTTATGTTTTTTTAATGATTTTTTATGCAAGATGTTGTGTATGGATGTGATATCAAATAGGTATTTTAGGCTAGTTAGATATTTGAGTTAGGATGAATTAGTTAAAATAATTATGGACTAGGGAACTTGATCTCTTATGTTTTGAACAATACAACTTTTTTTTTGGTCATCCTAGGGTCTATATGGCAAGTTTTGGATAGTAGGACTTTGTTTCCATTTTGGGTGTATAAGTTAAGTTTTTATAATTGGCAATTAGTTAAAATTTTTGACATGTGATGCACTAAAATAATGACAATTGTTAAGATTGGGTAGTTCAACTTTAACTCTATTCAACTCTTCTACATTCTAGTAAAGGTCCTTCTTTCTTTGGTTTTGCATTTTTTAGGAGATTGAAATAGATAAAGAGGTTGGAATTATGATAAAATAAGGAGTATGGGAAACAATTGTTGTTATTGAAGCAAAAAAGGGAGGCAACATGATGAGTAAATGAGGAAGGACAAAAAGGGTAAATGAGAGGGGAGACAAACCAGGACATTTTGGGGAGGGGTTATGTTGTCTATGCATTTTTTTGGTTTTTTTTTCCCTTGGACACACAAGAAAATAATGAGGCAAAGTATGAAACTTGAAAAGGATGTTTAGGGAGATGGGGGTTCTATTTTGCTAGATAAGAGCCTTGTTTTCAATAAAGGATGTCGGGTGAAATGAAAAATTGAATGAACTTGTGTTATTTAGGATTGAAAAACACAATAAAAAAAGGGGAAGGTGCTTTATGAGAGTGTTATGCAAAGTACCTAACATAATTCATGGTTTGTTGTTTGTAATATTGTTTGGTGTTTGGAAATTTTGCTTCATGTTTAATTAACCCATGGTGAAAGTCTAATTATAAAAGGATAAGTAGGAGACAAAAAAGGAAGTTATGAAGGGTGAGTTGTGAAATGTTTCTTATCAAGTTGTTTTTTTCCATGTTCAAATAAATAGTAAAGGGGGTATAGAAAAGAAATTATCATTGGGGTAAAATCAAAATTAAAAAAAACCACACCAATAATACCAAAACAATTATGAACCACATCAATTTTTTAAAATATATAATCATAAATTAAGTCAAATGAAATCTTTTAAAAGGGCCCCAAAAAGAGCATGAATGGTTCCTTTTAGTGTGATTTTACCCATTGTGAAAGTTTGATTTAATAATTTTTTTTAAAAAAAAACTTGTCAGTTAAGATGTGATCAAAGAATTTGATTAATTGAAAATAATTTTTAAATAATAATTTTAGTGCATAATAGTATGCCCATAGCACCAATCGTTGGGTAGAATCTAAAGGGGATGATATCACAACCCATTATGTTAAACATATAGATAGTTTGGTCAATTAGATGTTTTGTTGTTTAGTGATAACAATGGGATGCATTTTCATTATTATTGTGAATACCCTTGGTACAATATAACATAAGAGAGAATAAGAACCTTAACTACTATTTGAATGATTCAAACAAATGAACAACATTGAGATTACAAGGAATAGGAAAAAAATAGTAATTTAAGGTTGGGGCATTGAGATTGTGAACAAAAGATGAAAGCTAAAAAATCAACTTGGGGTGTTCTATCATAAGTTATTGTATCAAATCCAACTCTTTCAACTCACCAAAAAGATGTGCAATCTTTTTGGGATAGTTCACCAAGAGGTCAAGGAGGATTGAATGAATTAATTGGGAGAACATTCAACTAGTTCAGGTGGGATAACCTTAATTATTTTGGAAATCATTAATGGCAATGGGTCAATCAAATGGTTGTTAATCTGGCAATAGGGTTTTTGACAACTCAAATGACTTCCCAACTTATAATATCGCCATATAGGCGTCAATTCCCAACTTCATCACCATCACCACTAGGGGGTTAATTTGATTCCATCACACCACCATCTAAGAGTTGTTCTAACCTTATGATCACACTACCATCTTCACCCGCCTAGGGCATGACCTATTCCAACCACTATCCCACCTATTTTTTCTATAATTACTTCAACCTGGAAAAGCAAGGAAAAAGGAGACTTTGATTCTCATGTTAAGTTGTTTGAACAAACATGTTGAACTAATGATGAACAAAGTGAAGAGTTTCAATTAAAGTTGTTTCCTTGCACTTTGAGGGGGGATGAATTTGATTGGTATATAAGATTTGAAAGTTAATTTCCTCGATGTACATGGGAAGAATTGAAGACAACTTTTAGATTTGGATTAATTAATCCTTGTGCATGACAAGATACCCATAACATTGATCCTTGGGTAGAATCCAAAGGGGATGAAAGCACAACCCATTATGTTAAACAAATAAAAAGTTCAAGGTATATTAATGGATTTATGTAATTAATTTAATTTTTTTTAACATAAGATAAGAATGGATTTCACCTTAAGATTGAGTATGGTAAAAAATTGTAATAAAATCTAGATGTCTCTATTAGAGAATCTAAATAAGAACTTGAAGTGATATTTTACTATAAAAAAAAAACTTGTGGAAAATCATGCTCTCAAAACTAAAACCTTGAATCATACTTTTTAATGGATAGTTTTTTCATATCTCATGCTATCATCAATTTTTATAAGTTTTGATATGTCAGACACATTTACATTTTCTTGATGATTTCTAATGCAAGATAGGAATGAAATTCATTTTAACATTGAACATGGTAAAACTAATGTAATGAAATTTATGTATTTACTTAAGAATTTGCAATAAGAGGGCTGAGATGATATATTTTAACCCAATAAATAGAGAAGTGAAACAAGCTTTCCCAAAGTTCAGCCTCTCAATCATACTAAAGTGAAACAAGTTTCTATATTTGATAAACCTTCCATAATTTTAAAAATTGGAGAAATTGTTCATGAAAAAAATACTAGACTAGAATTTGAAGCAAATTTTTACTATTAATTATAGTATTTTATTCAAATTTATTGATAGTAGGTAGGAGTGGTTGAAAAGCTACTAGTTTCGTTGTTTTAAAAGGTAATTTACTTGCCTCCACTACTTTGGTTATTGTTCTAGAAGAATGAACTTGGTGGAGTTGGGTGTTTATAGTTTGGCCATTAAAATAAAATTTGGTTGGAAGATTTTAAATGATTGTGATTGGCACTTTTGTAAGAGGTAAATAAGATTACCTCAAATTCCTTAAAGGGTTGTTTTTATGTGTTAAGAAAGTGAAGTTGCATGAAGGAACTTTAAAAGAACATAATGTGTGTGATAAAGTAATGTGGAACTTGGAATGTATATGTTGAAGAAAAGTAGAGTTACTATAATGGAGTTTGTTTAATGGGAGTTTTCAAGCATTGCATGATTTTATAAATCATAGAGTATGTGTTTTAGTATGAAAATAATGCAATGTGGTTTTTCTTTCCTTGATGTATTTCAATATTGGAGTGTTATTTAGTATAATATGTGTTCAAGGTATGAGCTACTTATTTTGTAAAAAACTTGACTAGACTTTAAATGCATATATGGGATCAATTGTTGAAACTTTATCATAAATTGCAACAATCATTTACTAGAGTCATCATTCCATTGTAATAGTTTTGTTTCTTAAATGGTTTTTTATAATAAAAACTTACTTAAGTCAAATGACTCCTATACATATCATTTTCCCAAGATTGTTAAACTAGTAACAATTATTTCCTAATTTTTCAATACTAGTAATCTTTCACTATAAAAATCAATTTTCTTAACATAACTTGGTCATATGTAAAAATCAAAATTGAGTGTTGTAGGGTGAAAGCACAAATAGGCCCAACTATTTGGATTGTCATGGTTGTATATTTTTTAGATTATAAATTAACTCAAAATGTCAAGCCACATTCAACATTAAGATTTTTTTTGTTAATATATAGATCCAATAGTTTTATTTTTCGTATTTTTAAGTGTAATATTCATATGACTATTGGAGTATTTTGATACTTGAATTGACTTGGATAACAATTCAAAATTCAAGGAAATTTATTGCATTACAATCTACATTAAATAGCTTACATACTGTTACTTTTATTTTGTCAAGTTTTTAACCTAATAAGACTAATATGTTATTGTTCACCTTGATAATATGTCATATTGGGTCCTTGAAAATAACTTTTTTCCATAAGTGAAAAGGTGCATTGGAAAAAAGATGCATGAATTTGGAACTATAATGTTAGAACATTAAATATTCTACCATAGATGTCAACCTAGATAAATTTTTAATTACACCAAATTGTGCATCATGAAAACACACCCATGGTCACTTTAATTAAAGCATTCTTCTTTAGAGTTTGCACTCTTCATCAAATGTAATTAATTGGGTAAAGGTTTATAGAAATAGTTAATTCATTTATTCATGTAGCAGTAGCAAATTTTATTTTATTTCTAAGGTTGTGGCCTATGAAGCCTACTTATTCACTAATTAAAATTTATGAAGGAATTTCACTTGCCAATTCTTTGAATTTTATTCCATTTTAATCCTTGATTTTATAAGGATCTTGTTGATCTTGTTGGGAAAAAAACTAAATTTTGTGGATTATTTTGAAGTTGATACGTCAATACTAATGGTTGGCATTATAACATTTGGCACAATATCAATAGTTGCAAAACGTTCAATAAATTTGACAAAAACATGGCAAAGCCAAGTACATTTGGATAAAAATGATGACAATTCATTGTTTTTTTAACTTGGAGGCAGACTTAATAGATTTAAAGGAATTACTCAATTAAAAATATTGAAAATAAGTATTTATCACAAAATTTATGGCAAAGATCTTCATGAATACAATAAATTAATTATTGTAGTCCAATTTAAGAATGAAAAAAAATTGGATTTTAACATTAACAAATTTGTTAACTCAACAATTAAACATAAGACTTCAAACTTGAAATCTTTGACATTTTTTTATTTTTTAATTGAAACAACATTTTAAAAAATTTATAGGGTTTGATACATTAAAAAAATTATAAATTATTAAAATTTTTCACATATGAATCAATTAATTCTATTTATTGCAATGATCAAAACATAAAGTAGATATAAATTTTTTTTAAGTTATTAAAAAAATGACATCAATGTTAAATATACAAACTAAAAAGTGGATTATAATTGAAAGTTGAAACCAACTTTGGAGAGCTACTTATGGCTTCCATCTAAGATTAAAATGTTTTTGGCTAGTATCAGAAGACATTCATAATTTTAAGCTTTTAAGGAGTTTTTAAATGTGATAATTGTAAATTTATGAGAACTCCTGGTTGTGTAATCTATAAGAAGTTTAAAAATGCCCTAGTAAATGCAACTATGACCAAAAGAAGAAGGGATTGTGATGTGTGCTCTATTTTCTCCTCACTTGGAAACAAAACTTTGACACATTATGACATCACTTCACACTTCCCTTTCATTTTTTGGAAATAAAGAACCAAAAGGAACATGAAGGAGAGGTTCCTTTAGTTTCTTTCCTTCCAAAAATAGATAATTAAACTCCAAAGTTAGACACAAAAATTTTAAAAATTTTGTAACAAAAAGAAGTGAGGAATTAGGATATATAAATTGTTTAAATGCACATAGTGTTTAAATGTCAAGAAAACACTTCGGCTACTTGCTTTCAAGGATCTCAAATTGACCCAAACACTAAATCATAACATAAAAGTTCTCCTTTGGAGTTTCAAACTAAAGCTCCTCCCACTACCAATTAATACATTTTGAAGTGAAATACATGCATACTTTCAAATTGGAAACATTGATTAATGACAAGTCCATTGATGATCCTACCATGAGAGTCTAGTTATTCCTTTCTAATATGTGAGAATGTGAGAAATTGAAAAATAGACCTATCTTATTTTTTCTTGAAGACCAAGAACATACCATAACTTCAAAAATAAAATGGGTAAATTGTTTATAGCATCAAAATTTCACACCATTCCTACCATGTTGGTGTTTTTTTAACCCAAATATTTTTTTGACAAATATAGAAAATGATTACAATTTAGTTTCATCTTGCAACCTCCACACTTTCCATTTATCTAGTTGTCTTTTCACACACTAATCCTTCATTATATTCCCCTCATTTGCCACATTTAATTTCCTTCACCAAAATCTTCTTGTTGCAATATTTCACAAAACTAAAAAGATTACATTGTGCCCAAGTTTTCAACCTAAAAATTCAAATTCTAGTTATATCTCCTCCAAATATACTACATGCTATTAACTTCTTTCACATGCACCACAAAACTTTCTAGCTTGCTCCTTCTTTCCTTAAATTTTTCATCACCACAATACAATCCCAAACAAAGCCTTTGAAAGCTTTTGAAAGCTTTTGAATTCTTATTACCCAACTCCTAATTCTTACATAAAACCCATTGCAAATTGATTTCATGCAATTGACAATAGATTGATTTTTAAAATGTAGGCTTGCAAAAGGAAATGACAACTCAAAAATTAATTTGTAAAACATGAATAGAAAAGTCCTAATGTATTTGGAAGGACTTGACAAGCAAAACTTTTCTTAACAAAAGGTGGGGCATTCTAAAAAGTAGAATGCTTGCTTTAGTGGTCATTTTGTTTATCTCATGATAGTTGATGGGTATCCACCAAGTATCATGGGAACAAATGAAGAAAACCTATGTTTGTGCTTTAGGTCAATTAACTTGGTCTTGGTTTAGAATTTTTGGTAAAATGGAAGACTCTTTGGTTTCAAATTTAAGAAACAATTTCAAAAATTAAAACCGATCAATTTTGGAACCAAATTCAATTTCTTAATTGTTGGTTATTAGGTTGATGGTTCTAAGCTTTATGAAATCAAAATGTCCTATTGAGATTTTCAAAGTGTATTCTTTTATTCCTACCTAGGTAGAATTTCTTATTGTACCTTACACCATGTGTAAGATCTCAGTCAAAAAGTCAATAATACCTTACATGCTTTTTCTTCAAATCCTTCTTTTAGTTTAGATTTCTTTTTTTTAACTATTTTTTTCTTTTCATTCAAAAAAGGATATCTTATAAGTCAAAATCTTTACAATTATGTTAAATGCAAGAAATTAAAAGAAAAGAAAAGAAAAATTGTGATAAGGACAAATCAATGAGTTAAAAGAAAAAAAACCATAAACCATTAATATTTTTGAAATTATTTTCTAAAAAAAATTATAAAAAAAAAACATTGAGTAAAAAAAATTTATGAAGTATTATAAATGTTGTAGAAAGACATATCCAGATACATAATGCTAAGTATCAAAACTTTTGGCCACTAAAATCATAGCAATAAAAACCTCCAATCATAATTCAAAAAAAAGTAAAATGATAATGATATATTAATATACATTTATTTCAAGTGGAAAAAAATATTTTGTAGGTCCAACATCAATAAAAAAATCAGACGCATCCATTAATGAAGTAGAAACAATAATTTCAAGTAGAAGCAAGGCTGGTCAATTGAAAGAACATAAGACAAATGTAGGGAAACAACACCTCCAAATCAAACAAATAGCAAGTAATCAACTAAATTTGTTAATTGTCTCATGTGTTAAACCAAGGTTGTGTCACCACAATAGAAGGAAGGTGAAGATCTATTGATGCAAGAATAGTTGAAGAAGAATGAACCATGTAATTGATGGTAATTGGATAGTTGTTCAAGTTGCTAAAAACATGACCACACACAATATTAACAATAACAACTCCCATTGGTAAACGACAATGAATGGATTTTAAATGGACCCTGTACTTCAAAAGCTCGTTGTCAAACAACTCATTGTACACATTGTCGTCAAACATATTGACATTAGATTTCTTGGAAGATTCTTGAGGAACATGAACAACGGCTTTTCTAGTGGTAGAAACATGATCAATAGTATAATCAACAATATCATTTGTAGGAGCCACAACATTAAGAACTTGAAAGCTTATTCCAACAAACTTAGAATTTGAAAAAGCACTGGCAAAACTTCTTGCAAAAAACAAACATAAAAAAAACATATTATCAAAAACAAAACAAAGTAAATTAAATATTTAAATATATAAAAAAAATTAAAATGAAAATTTTATAAAATCTTACCTTTGATTTTTAAAACAAAGTTCTTTCATCATTCAAAGCTTCATCATAACAAAACAACTGACCTACCTTCAGCTCCCTGCTAATAATGCATTGTATAGTTCGATCCCATAATTGTTTGTCAATCTAACTATATTTGCAAAATCCAAATCCAAAAGAAAAAAAATTGGAGGCATGGACAAACTACAAAAAACTAGAAACATAAATTAAATGATCATAGAAGCACAATAGCCAAACACATAGTTATGTCTCACAAATCATCATGTTGTCAATTGAATCATACCTACAATAAACATGAAATAGAAACAATACAAAAATAATAATATGTTAAAATGATGTGAAAACAAAAAGAAACAATTAATGAATAGAAAGTAGGGAACATAAACAATTAAAGGACATAAAAAAAGAAAAAAACATTATGAGAAATTGTGAACACACTGCCCTACAACAAAACTCAAAAAAAGATCATATACAATTAATATGCAACTATCCCTTGGGTATTACAACTAATATGCAACTATCCCATTGAAAATACAAGGAACTACCAAATAAATTGCCACGTCAAAAAATCAATTAGTTGTATTATAATTGTGAGTTGAAAATGAGTTTTTTATACGATAACTTGTACATAATGTACATACATCTGTAATCAACCATGTTTGATTTTTGAAAAAGTTGTATTATAATTGCATCTGACAACTATTTTAGAATTTTTGTAAATGTGCCACTGATGTAATAATTATGTTGCAACTAGTATATGATGTACATACATGTGATCATGCCACATGTTTGCATTTCCACCACCCACTATGGGATACATTTGCAACTAATTATCGACTGTGATTTTCATTGATACAACTACTAAGGCTACTAATGCACCATTAGTGAAGTACTAATGTTCAATTATGTTGTGATTATTGTGCAACAACTTATAATTTAATAAAAATAAAAATTCATATGTAATATTTTATAAAGAATTATTGTTTCAATAATTTGATTATTAAATATTAACTATGTTTAATACACTTAATTATTATCAACTTATTAATTATATTAAATAATTGAATATTCATCTAAATAAATAAGTGTAATTCATATAATTAGTTTTAAGTTAACTAACTAATTTATGCTAATTAGATTTAATAATATGTTTGTACAAGAACAATAATTATTCATCAAATACTAATCAGATAAATTTTTATCTATATTGTGGATACTCAATAATGAATTAAATTAAATAATAAAGATAATTATTATTTCATCAATATTTATTAGATCATTAATTATTTAAATTCACTGACAAGTTAATCATTTGGATACATATAATTCATTTAAATGTGAAATTAAAAGAAATGTGTATATTATATTACAATTTCAATTTGGGTGTACATATGGATATGTTTATTTATATTTTAATGTTTTTTCACCCAAATTCACATTTAATTTTTAGTAATGAATTATTGGTCAATAGTTTATTGAATATTGAATATTAATAAAAATTAAATTAAATTAAATATTATGACATAATTACTTAAACTGAATAATTAAATATTAATATGAATTGTAAATCAGTTTGATTCATATGATTAACTTGTTAGTTAATTCAAATAATCAATATTTATATGATTTTAGATAATTGATCAGATGATATTACACTATCTAAAATCAAATAATTAATTATTTGAAATAACTAACAAAATAGAAAAATTAGACTAATTTTTAAAAATAATTTTTAACTCAGTTATTTCAATAATTTATTATCTGATATTTAATTCAAAAATTTAGTATTGAAATAATATTTCAGAAAAATCAAATAAATTATTTTGATAATTGATTATCTAAGCTTAATTAATTAATTTCAATCATTATTTTAGATAATTAAATATTAAATAATTAGTTCACATATATAAGTATCAAATATTTTCTAATTTTATTGTATAACTTGCGTAATGAAAAACAAACATAAAGCATTTAGAAAAATCTTTATGTTGTTGCAATTTAGTTTGCAACAAGAAAACAATTAAAAGATTTGACCCATATGTTTTGTTTTTGAATCCCATGTCATAAACTATATAAAAAAGGTGTGTTCTTATGTTTTCACATTAAAATACACATGTCATTTTGGGATGAGCTCAAAAAAACTTAACCCTAAAAAAAAAACATAAAATTAAATAAATATATTTATAAAATTATTTTTTAATTCATCTAGTTTTGTACTTTCTTACCTACTTGTTTACCTACATAAGTAAGTAGGTTTTATTTTTATACCTACCTATGTAGGTAGGTAAGTAAGTAGGTATGTAGCATAAGTATGTTGGTCCTAGAACCTATTAATGTACCTACCTATGGCTATGTATCGACGTACCTAGCTATTAAAATGGATTTTTTATTTTCAAATTTTAATTAATATGCCATGTGACAATTTTTTATTATGCCATGTATCATAATTTCAAACCATTAACAATCATAATAGACAATGGAGATCAATATTTCAAGAAAAAAATTTAATCCAAGAATCTTCATATTACCACATGTCAAAATTTAATAATGGATGAAAATTACTCACGTCAACATGACATTATGGCTATAGTTGTAATGGAGTTGTATAGTAGTTGAAAATAAATGGTTTTGGCATAGTTGGAATTGAGTTACAATGAAGTGCAATATATATATAATGAGTTGCAACTTTACAACTCATGTAATTTATCTGATAGCACTCATAGTGTAGAAATACGATGAGTTACAAGTGGTCATTGCAACTCAAAAACTGAGTTGCAAGGCCAATTACAAAATGCCCCTTTCTTTCATAGTGAAAATTTTATTTTTAATAAAAAATTTAGAAATCTATGGAGAGTTATTTCCATGTTGGATTTGCATGGAATGAGTGCTTGTTCCATGTGAGGAATTTTCGACACCTCTCCTGGTTTTGTAAGCATCATTTTGTTTTTCAAATGAGGAAAGGCCAATGTCAATTTATTAATAATGAGACATAATTAGTTTGACCCATTAGTGCAGTGGCAAACCATGCATCATCACAATATTTCCACGTCGGCTTAGCATGAAAGAACATGGGGTGTGGACCAAACTTATCAACAGGCCAATCAATGGGTCATTGTCTTGACATTTCCTGAAAAATGTCAGAAATGGGGTAGTCAATTGGAGGGTGACGCTTATCAACAAAACATTGTGTGATGTCTATCCTCCAAATTTTGGAGACCCCTTGATAGAATTTGAGAACAAAACCAATAGGTAGCCACACAACATTAAACTCCTCAAAATCAACATCACAAAATTCCTAACAACCACAAATGAAAAAGTTCCACATACAAAAATATCCAAAATGCAAATTAAGCCCTATAGGTGTAGTTGGTTGATAAATATCTTATTGCAACATCTTATTTTCTTCATCAATAATTTAAACATATTATTTTTTAATGATTTTACCAAGACCAACATGAGAAGCACGCAATGTTGCTTCATCACCAATTAGCTCCACGTGATGAAAGCGGACATTAGTAAAAATGTTGAAAGGGACCGAAGGAGCTTTACTAAATTCAATGACGCGCTACTCATGTCTTTGTCCAATCAACCTCCTAATGGTTTTTATCAAAGTTTGAATGCTACCATTATTAAAATTCTTAGTTTTTCAAACTGGGAATTTTGGTTAAAAAACCAGATTGGGGGGGGGGGGGGGGGGGGGGGGAGGAAGAAAAAAAACCGAACTTCCAATAAGAAAAGAAACCATGGATGATATAGGTACAAGTGGGG
>Ga0116227_10010907_pt1 | contig 15578 bp, 12 predicted proteins | sample S1TSphgellanicum_FD_89693 | JGI IMG/M metagenome (GOLD analysis project Ga0116227, IMG submission 89693) | Host-associated microbial communities from peat moss isolated from Minnesota, USA - S1T2_Fb - Sphagnum magellanicum MG | ecosystem: Host-associated > Plants > Peat moss > Unclassified... | reverse complement strand
GCTAAACGCGTATTTACAAAAACCACAACCTTTTCAAATACCTCATCATCACGCAACAATAAGTTCAGCAAATTCAGTTTCGTTCTGAAGTTAGGAACCTGATACAGGAGCAATTCATGTGTTTCGGCCTTTGCTTCGCCGAGTTCTTCCACTTCTAAGGTGGTCGGCAAGTTTAAAAACTGATCGATCATGTGATTTAGCTTATCATGCACCACGGTGGTGAAAATCAGGAGCTGGCATTTACCTGCGCTTCTGGCCAGTTCACAAACCGGCAATTGCATACCTTGTTTGACGATCAGCTCTGCATCGTCTACAATAAAGGTTTGTAGTCTGTTTAAGTTTAAACCGAGTTTCAAATAAACTGCACGCGCACGTGTTGGTGTAGCGACAACGATATCAATCCCGTCTAACAATACCTGGATGTCATCATCCATCCCTCCTGTACCATAGAGGCCTATAATACGCAGGTTCCTGTTTTTGCTCAACAATAGGAACTCAGCGATTACCGCCTCCACGCGTTCGCCATCAGCAACAAGAATCAATACTTTGGGTGCCTCATCAGTACTGTACTTTAAACGGTTTAAAACACCCAGTACGTACGTTGTCGTTTTACCGCAGCCCTCAGGACCAACGGCAATAATGTCTTGTCCACCAAGAATCCTCGACATGGTTTTTGCCTGGATTTCTTTTGCGGAGATGTATCCGGCATCATTCATCGCTGCGACCAACGACTTACTTAGTTTTAATTTATCTAACGACACAATTTTTTATTATAATATGATTTGGACAAATTTACGGAAATAAGTAGGTACTCCGTCTTTCTATCTGTAAAAGATGTTAAAGCTAACTGCAAACTATAGTAAGCGTTCCGTGTGATTGCCATTTGCGCAGCGACGAACCTGATTCAGTACCGCTTTCTAAGTCATCTATATGCTCAATATTTAGCATGAATAAAGTAGCAAAACCCATCAGGATGGTATTAACAGACCTTAAAGTCCTTTATCCTGATTGAATGTTTTTTGTTTCCAACAAAACAATCTGTAAGTTTATCAGTTCTAAATTCCATTCATTCATGAAAAAACTTTTAATCCAATTGTTATTTTTGACAGGTGCTGTGGCCGTAAACGCTCAAGATGCCGTAGACTACAAGGTTCCACCTAAAGAGATGGCAGATTTACTGCTTGCAAAACCAACTCCTTCAGTTAGTATTGATGACAAAGGCGAGTGGATGTTGCTCAGCGGTAGAAACTCCTACCCTTCGGTAGAAGAACTGGCCATGCCCGAATATCGCATTGCAGGTTTACGAATCAACCCGAACAACTATTCGCCAAGCAGGCAAACCTATATCAACAGCTTTAGCCTGAAAGACATTAAAACAGGTAAAAGTTTCAGTATAATCGGTCTTCCAACACCACTATATGCCGGAAATATAATCTGGAGTCCGGGTCAGCAGAAGATCTCATTTACTCAAACTACTCAAAAAGGTGTAGATCTGTATGTAATTGATATTGCCACAAAAAAAGCCATTAAAGTCAATAAACAAGCCCTTAACGTAGTGTTGGGGTCGGGAATTTCCTGGATAGACTCAGAAACCTTGCTTTACCGGGTAGCTACTAAGCCCGCCAGTCAGGCTCCTCAAAAACCCTTAATGCCTAAAGGCCCAACCGTACAGCAAAATTTAGGTAAAGCGGCACCAAGCGTGACCTACCAGGATTTGATCAGATCTCCTTACGATGAGCAGCTGTTTGAGTTTTATGCCACTTCCCAATTGGTAAAAAACAAAAATGGAATCGAAACACCCATTGCAAAACCTGCAATTTATGCGAGTGTAAGAACTTCTCCGGATAAAAACTACCTGCTGATGAGAACCATCAGCAAACCTTTTTCTTATCTGGTTGCAGCAAGTGGATTTCCATCTACCGTTAGCATTACAGATTTAAATGGCAAGTTGGTTAAATTGGTAGAGAATCTACCTTCAAGCGAGGGAACACCATCCGGTTACGACAACATTAAAAATGAATCACGTGGTTTTGAATGGCGTGATGATGAAGCTGCTACCCTGATCTGGGCAAAACCATTGGATAGTGGGTTGATCAAAAAACAAGTGGATTTTCATGATGCTGTTTATGCCTTGAAAGCGCCTTTTAATGGCCGGGCTAAAGAACTTTTTAAAACACAAACGCGCTTTCGTGGGATATCCTGGGGTGATTCTACCTTAGCTCTGGTTGAAGAAGGATTACGTAGTAAACAAACCCTAAAAGTTAGTCGGTACAACCCAAGTACCGGAATTTTAGAAACTTTATACGAGCGAAACCAGACTGATGCTTACAACGATCCGGGAGAGCCTGTAACGACAAGAAATAAATATGGCAGACAGGTGATCCAGGTACTCAATCATGGAAGTCAGTTGCTGATGAACAACAATACCGGTGCTTCTGACAAAGGTGATTTACCTTTTCTGGCTAAGTTTGACTTACAGACCAAAAAGAACGAAATCATTTGGCGCTGCGCGGAAGGAAGTTACGAAGTAGTAGTTGATGTGTTGGATCCCAACAAATTGGTCTTACTGACCAGAAAAGAGTCGCAAAAGCAAGTGCCCAATTACTTCATCAAAAATTTAATGCTCAGGATTGCGGATCAACAGATCACGAATTTTAGCAATCCATATCCGCAACTGGAGGGCATCAGCAAAGAAAAAATCACCTACAAACGTGCGGATGGCATTGATTTGACCGGCAATTTGTATTTACCTAAAGGTTACGACAAAGTGAAAGACGGCCCATTGCCAGTATTGATCTGGGCATATCCACGTGAATTTAATTCGGCAGCAGATGCTGCACAAATCAGGGGGTCTAAAGACCGCTTCATTACCATCAGCTGGGCGTCCCCGATTTACTGGGTAACTCAGGGTTATGCGGTTTTAGACAATGCAGAAATGCCAATTGTTGCGGTTGACGGTAAAAAACCAAATGACACCTTTGTGGAGCAGCTTAAACTTAATGCCGAGGCTGCAATCAATAAGCTGGCAGACATGAAGGTAGGCGACAGAAACCGGGTTGCTGTTGGCGGACATAGCTGGGGCTTTTATGACGGCTAATTTATTGGCCCATACCCATCTGTTTAAAGCTGGTATTGCACGTAGCGGGGCTTACAATAGAACGTTAACCCCTTTTGGTTTTCAAAATGAAGAGCGAACTTATTGGGAAGCACCACAACTGTACTATGAAATGAGCCCATTCAGTTATGCAGATAAAATCAAAACGCCATTACTTTTGATTCATGGTGATTCGGACAATAATCCGGGGACCTTCCCGATCAATAGCGAGCGCTTGTTTAATGCGATTAAAGGCTTCGGTGGAACTACCCGTTTTGTGTTTTTACCTTATGAGTCGCACAGCTATAGCGGCAAAGAAAATATCTTGCACATGCTTTGGGAAATGAATGCCTGGCTGGATAAATATGTAAAAAACGCTAAATAGTTTCAGCCCGCTTTTTTACCTTTTTTTTAGGAATGATGAAGCTATCATGAATTTGTGTTTGAGAAGTGCAAACTCATGATGGTTTTGTCATTTTTTTTTGGTTATTTGGATGATTAAATATTGAAATATAAATGAGCTTAAAGAGTGTTGTGTTGGGTAGCGTACATCCTGAATTTGTACGGGATGAAACCATAGGGGATATATTTCGCAATTCCGCTAAAGTACATGCTGATCATACAGCAATGATCTTTAATGAGCAGACCCTAACTTATGCACAGCTGGACCAGTGGAGTGATGAAATAGCAGCTTATTTACAGGCTAAAGGAATAGGCAGAGGCCACTCTGTTGGCTTATGGTGGCCGCGCAGCCTTGAATTACCGGTAGCGATTCTGGGTATTGTAAAATCAGGTGCCGCTTACGTACCCTTAGACAGGGAAATGCCTGCAGAGCGGGTGCATATTGTGATGCAGGAAGTGGCTGCGGATGCCTGTTTCAGCGATGCTTTGGAAGACATTCACTGCCCGGTTTTCAACATTCCGGCTTTTGGAGAAAATAAATTAATGGGAGCTTTTCCCATTGCGGCACTCCCTGACGACCCTGCGTATGTATTGTACACCTCAGGAAGTACAGGCAAACCGAAAGGCATTCCAATCAGTCATAGACAAATCTGTCACCTGATTCGTGCAGAACAGCATGTGATCAATATTGCTGCTGAAGACAAGGTTTATCAGGGTTTCTCGGTATCCTTTGACATGTGGTGTGAGGAAACCTGGATCAGCTTATTTGTTGGGGCAACATTATGGATTGCAGATGCAACAACAGCCAAATCGATAGATGAACTCAGTGACATTTTAAGGAGGGAAAAGATAACAATCCTACATGCGGTACCCAGTTTGCTGGCCGTAATTGATGACGATATACCTACACTACGCCTGATAAATGCTGGTGGAGAGGCTTGTACCTCCCAAGTTTTAAACCGATGGAGCAAGCCTGGCTACAATGCTTTTTACAACAGTTACGGTCCGACTGAAACGACTGTAACCTCAACCATGATTGCGCTAAGACCGGGCGATCCGATCACCATTGGCAACCCGCTTCCCAATTACAACCTGGCAGTAGTGGATGATTTATTTAACATGGTGCCGATGGGGGTACAAGGTCAGCTGATCATCTCCGGTCCAGGGGTTTGTAATGGTTACGTAAATCGGCCAGACCTTACGGCCGAAAAATTTTTGAATAAGCCAGAAAGCCTTGCGGAAATACCCGGAGACCGGATTTATTTAACCGGTGACGCCGTGATTATGTATGAAGATGGCAGTGTTGACTTTAGGGGCAGACTGGATGATCAGGTTAAATTGAGGGGATATCGTATAGAACTGGGAGAAATTGAGGTTAAACTGCATGAACTGCCACAAGTGTCTGCGGCCGCGGTGGCTTTAAAAAAAGATGCAAACCAGCAAGATCAATTGGTGGGCTATGTGACTTTAAAAGCAGACGCTGAATTTGAAGACCATACGGCGCGGTTGGAACTGGCCAAACTTTTGCCCCCATATATGGTGCCATTGGTCATTGTGGTTATGGATAAGATGCCCCGGCTTCCAAGTGGTAAAATCAATAGAAAAGAACTTCCTGTACCACAAGTACTGTTGGAAATTAAACCTGAAGAACAGATTGTCATCAACCCAGACGACCCATTGTCGGCACGGGTAATGGCCGGACTGGCGCATTTATTTCCAGGCAGGGAGAACAGTGAAGAAGCTGATTTCTTTATGGATTTGGGTGGGCATTCACTTTTAGCAGCATCCTTCTCGTCCTGGTTAAGAAAAGAAGCGGGGGTAAAACAAGCTTCTCTTAAAGACATCTATACCAATAGGCCCATTAAAAATTTGATCTCAGCTTGGGAAAAAACAGAACAAAAGCAAAATAAAGAAAAGCAGGCTTTCCATCCGGTATCTTCGCTAAGGTATTGGCTGTGTGGTTTTGCACAGGGCTGCTCTTTGTTGGTGATTTATGGATTATTTGCAGCGCAAATTTTTGTGCCTTACCTTGGCTATTATTATGAACTGGCCAAAAGTGATACGGATAAAGGAGATACCTTTTATGCCATCATTACAGCACTGATTTTATTCTGTTTTATTGCACCGGCCTTCTCTTTGTTCAGCATACTGAGTAAATGGATTTTACTAGGAAAAATGAAAGAGGGTGACTACCCTTTGTGGGGCAGTTATTATTACCGTTACTGGCTGGTAAAAACTATACAGTCGCTGGTTCCGCTTCAATTTATGAACGGCACACCACTCTACCCATTTTATTTAAGGTTAATGGGCATGAAAATGGCACCAGATGCACAGGTGAGCTCGATTACCGTCGGTGCGGAGGACCTGATTGAAATTGGCAGTGACGTGAGCATCAGCTCTGGAGTGGTTATCAACAATGCCTGGGTAGAAAACGGCTGGCTCAAACTGAGAAAAATCAAGATTGAAGATCATGCCTATATTGGTAGTGGTGCTGTAATTTCAGGTGGAACAACGATTAAAGCATGGGCTGAATTACAGGATTTAAGTCACCTGCAACAAGATCAAGTCATAGAGAGCGGCGAAGTATGGAAAGGTAGTCCGGCGGAAAAAATAGACCTTAAACATCCGGATGAATTGCCACAGCCACAACACGTATCCGCTTTCAAAAGAAAATCCTATGGTTTGCTATATACTTTGCTACTCATCATTTTCCCTATTGTCATCCTGGCCCCACTTATTCCGGTTATACAAGTTCTGAATTACATGGACAATCAAACACCGGATTATGATTTTAGCTACTTCATAAATGTGCCATTACTAACCATTTTGTACATTTCATTGTATACCATTGAGACGATCGTAATTTCCAGGTTGCTGCTTTACAACATTAAACCGGGCAATTATCCGATTTATGGAGCTGTATATGTGCGTAAATGGCTCTCAGATCAACTGATTTCTACATCTTTAATTGTACTGCATCCCCTTTTTGCTTCGGTATACGTATCTGCATTTTTCAGAATGCTGGGTGCCAAAATTGGGAAAAACACAGAGATCTCCACGGCGAGTAATGTGAGCCATACCATGCTTGAAATTGGTGATGAATCTTTTATTGCTGATGCCGTAACCCTGGGTGAGGAAGATGTCCGTGCTCAACGACTGATTTTGGAAAAAACCTATATCGGCAACCGGAGTTTTGTGGGCAATAGCGCATTGATCCCGCAGGGCTATAAACTGGATAATGACATGCTGATTGGTGTATTGTCTACGCCGCCTACTCAAGAACAGTTACAGGAAAATCCGGCTAAAGACTGGTTTGGATCGCCCGCAATATCTTTACCAAAACGTCAAAGTAGTGGCGATTATCCTGCAGAACTAACCACCAATCCTTCTGCTGGAAGAAAAGCTGCACGATTTATCATTGAGGGCCTTCGTATCATTTTACCGGAAACGGTAATTATTTGCTGCAGTGTACTGTTTATCGCCTATTGCCATGATCTGGTTAAGGAACGCAGCTTGGGACAAATTGTGCAGCAACTACCCAAGCTACCATTCTATTACCTATTTTATATGGGAATGCCTGCCATGTTGGTTACCCTGATTCTAAAATGGGTATCTGTAGGTAAGTTTAAGAAAGAACAAAATCCAATGTGGACCTATAAAGTTTGGCGAAGTGAGGCCAACACCACCACCTATGAAGCACTTGCAGTTCCTTTTTTACTGGAATTTATGAAAGGTACACCTTTCTTACCCATGGTACTGCGACTTTTCGGGGTAAAATGCGGTAAACGTGTTTGGTTAAATACAACTGACATTACCGAGCAAGACATGGTGAGTATTGGTGACGATACCGCACTAAATGAAGATTGTGGTCCCCAAACCCACTTGTTTGAAGATCGCGTAATGAAAGTTGGTGCAGTAAAAATAGGTGCAAGATGTAGCATTGGCGCCAGATCTATCATTTTATATGACAGTGAAATTGGCGACGATGTAAACCTTGAGCCATTATCCCTGGTGATGAAGGGTGAGAAATTAGCGAACGGGACACAATGGTCAGGAAGTCCGATCAGGCTCAGCTAGTCTGCTGATTACGCAGTGGGCAATCCGGTTAGGGCTATGACTACTTAAACCGGATTGCTTTTAATGGAGTTATTCTGCTCACCAGCATAGAAGGCAGAATGAGTACGACTAAACAAATCACTAGTGTAGCTACATTTAGGATCAGGACATCAAAAACATGAATCTCTACAGGTACGTAAGACAGGTAATAGGATTCCTGGTCTAATTTAAAAACCTGTGTGTATTGTTGCAGGAAAGCCAGCCCCAGGCCCAGTATATTTCCTAAAAGCAATCCGAGTCCGACAAGGTACAAGGCGTTGTATAAGAAGATCTTCATGATGCCAAAATCGGTCATTCCAAACGCTTTTAGTAAGCCAATCATATTGGTGCGCTCTAGAATCATAATTAGCAAAGCAGTGATCATATTGATCACGCCTACCACCATCATCAGTACCAGTAATACTTTAGTATTGACATCCAGCAAAGAAAGCCAGGTAAAAATGGCTGGATAATATTCAGCTACGGACTCTGACTTCAGGTTGATCTCCAGATTTTCATAAATGTGTTGCGAGCTTTCATGAAGCTTTGAAAAGTCCTTCAATCGAACCTCTATACCCCCAATTTCATCGGCACTCCAATTGTTCAGTCGCCTAATGATGCTGATGTCTCCAATCGCAAAATTTTTGTCAATCTCCTCTACGCCGATATTGTAAATTCCGACAATGGTAAATGGCCTGCTACGCGGTGGGTTTTGCACAAAATACATGATCATATGATCGCCAACCTTTAATTTTAGACGGTTGGCTGTAAACTGGGAAATCAGAATTTCTTTGCTGGCTTTTGCACTATCGGCAAAATTGATCGTTGTGCCGCTCACCAGGTGCTTACCCACATAGTTCCAATTGTAGGTTTTATCAATACCTTTAAAATTAATCCCTTCAACTTCATTGTTGATAGATATAATGGCGGGTTTGGTGGCGTAGTACTGAAAATATTCAATAGCGGGATTATCTTTTAAACTTTTAAGGGTTCTTGGGCCAGGAACAAAAGGCGAAAGTTCAAATGAGTTGTTTAAGTCGTATTTAAAAACCCGAACATCACCAATAAAGCCCCGCACCTTTTCCCTGACTTCCGTTTTAAATCCCTTGATAATGGCCACGGAAAGCATCATCACAGCAAGACTAAGCATAACGCCCGCAATGGCGATCCGTACGATTAGCTTTGAAAACGTTCTTACAGATTTAATGGCAATACGCCCTGCTATAAAATATTCTGTATTCAATCTGTTACTTGAATTAGTGATCTGGCAAAAATGCGCATTATAATTTTACTTATTGAGTTAAGGTCTACAAAAATTGAAGAATTCATCATTAAAATTAATTTACAAAAGCCGATCCGGAATTAAAAACAGATTAAAAAAAAATTAAAAGTTGTTTAAAAATAAGTAATTGGTATTTTTGTTTTAAATCAACCCTTACGCACTCATAATGAACGCAAAAAACGAATTGGAAGAGTTAAAGTTTGACTCTGAACTGAAAGCCAGAAATTTAAAAACTGCTACTGAATCTGTATTAATAGACGGATTTAATTCAGTATTTTTATTAAAAAATTACCTGCAATGCAAAAATGAAAGCATTGACTCTGTGAAGAAACTCCTTGAGCACTTAGAATCGCAGGACTAAACATTTTTTATTACCTTCATCCTCATTATAGGGTAATGAAATGAAACGATCTATTGCAAAAACCATTTACACCATAGCTATTGTTATAGCTATACAAGCCTGCGGCCCAACATCTGGCAATGCTTCCGACGCTATCGGACGTGATGCTGATTCTTTAAAAATTAAAGAAGGGCTGCAGACAAAAGCGGGAAAATTACTTACGGGTGCAGAACAAACAGAAAAATATGTGCCTTACTTAAAGGGTAAAAGGGTGGGCATGGTTGTTAACCCAACTTCAATTATCGGAAAACAGACTACAGTAGACAGTTTACTGAAACTGGGTGTTAACATTGTAAAGATATTTGGGCCGGAACATGGGTTTAGAGGCAATGCTAGTAATGGAACGCATGTAGATGATGAAATTGATACCAAAACGGGTATTAAGGCAATTTCATTATATGGAAAACATTCGACGCCTACTGATGCCGAACTTTCGGATGTAGATGTGATGGTATTTGATATTCAAGACGTTGGTGTGCGTTTTTATACCTATATCAATACCTTACAACATGTGATGGAAGCCTGCGCCGCAAACGGCAAAGAAGTACTCATTTTGGATAGGCCAAATCCCAATGGCTTTTATATAGACGGGCCCATATTGGATCCACAGTTTAAATCTGGAATTGGTTTGAAGCCCATCCCTGCTGTACATGGATTAACGGTAGCTGAATATGCACAAATGCTTAATGGCGAGAAATGGCTGGACAATAAATTAACCTGTAAAATCAAGATCATCAAGGTCGCCAACTACACCCATGATACGCCTTATGAACTTCCAGTTCACCCATCACCGAACCTGAATACCGCTCAGTCTATTCTATTGTATCCAAGCACCTGCTTATTTGAGGGTACGTACCTCAACTATGGTAGAGGAACGCAATTTCCGTTTACCATTGTTGGTGCCCCGGCTTTGAAAGGAAAATATAGTTTTTCATTTACGCCGGTAAGTTTAAAAGGAATGTCAGAAAGCCCTTTATTTATGAACCAGGTTTGTTATGGTATGGATCTGAGGAATTTCGACACCAACAATTTTAGAAAGACCAAACAAATTAACCTGGCCTGGATGATTGAGTTGTATCAAAGCTCGCCCAATAAGGCTGATTTCTTCAATTCGAAACTGAGTAAAGAAATGGGAACGATTGAAAGACTGATTGGCGTAGCTGACTTCAGGAAACAGATCATCGCCGGAAAATCTGAAAAAGAAATCCGAGCGAGCTGGGAACCTGGATTAAGCAAATACAAAACAATGCGCAAAAAATATCTGTTATATCCTTAAATAGCCGTATCAGGCTATTGTTAAACCTAAAATGATGAACAACGCGCCTAAAAAGAAAAACGAAAAACCGAGCAGTAATTACCAGGAAGAAGTTCCTAAAGGGAAAGTACCAGTCGGAGATAAAACAGTAAAGCAACCTGGAGACAAAGACTACCATCAAGAAGAAGCTAGTTTTAAGAATGTTGCAAAAAAAAGAGAAGAAGGTGAACAACCGGTACATCCGGTAAAAAAGGCACCGAAAGGTTAGCCTTGCACTTCTTTTAAAAACCGGATCAGTACTTGCTCATCCTGAGCCAGGCCAAGCGTTGTAGCAGCGCTGGTCTGTCGTACCTTTTTCAAATATTTTCCAAGTTTATCTTGCTCAAAAGCTTCCAGCAGAAGCGGATATACATAGGAACTTTTACATACCGCACGTGTATTGCCCAATTTGTCAGCTACACAGTCCAACACCTGAACGATTGCTTTTTTTGGCGGCAGGGTATCCTGACTGCGATAGCAAGCAGCCAATTGCCTCAAGGCTTCTAAAGTCCCACCCCAGGTACGAAAATCCTTTGCCGTAAAATCACTACCAGTAATGTCTTTGATGTAATTATTGATTCTTCCGGAATCTATTGAACGATACTCTTTTCCTGTTGTGTAATACTGAAATAAATCTTGCCCCGGAATTTCCATACACTGCCTGACCAATCTAGCGAGTCGTTTGTCAGTTACCCTGACGTCCTGTTTTACCCCTTTTTTACCCACAAAGGACAACCGCAATGTATTTCCTTTAATTTTAACATGCTTATTTTTCAAAGTACTCAAGCCATAGCTACCATACAATTGCTGATAAGCATTATTGCCTACCCTAATGAGGGTTTTTTGCATGACCTGAACACAGATGGCCAATACTTTTAGTTCGTCAAATTCCTTTCTTCTCAGGTCCTTCGCGATGCGTTTTCTAGCTTTGGGCAGAGCTTTACCAAAATCCAATAGCCTGAAATACTTACTTTCAGACCTACGGGAGGTCCATTCAGCATGATAACGGTATTGCTTCCTTCCCGCTACATCCATTCCGGTAGCTTGCAGATAGGCATTTTTTTTGGGTGCAATCCATACCGAGGTCCAGGCCGGTGGAAGTACTAATGCTGCAATCCGTTCCAGTTGCTTTTCATCGGTAATTCGCATACCCTGAATGTCTGTATAATAAAAATGGCCGAGCTTGCCCTTCCGATATATGCCTGGCTGGCTATCTGTTATGAACACCAATCCACTTTCTTTAATTTCCTCCAGGGTCTGAACCATAAAGATTGAATAAAATATCCGTTAAATTTTTAGTTATTTTGCACTACAAATGATGAGGAAAAGAATTGCCATTACATTCCTTTTTTCATCGTTAAACACAAACATACGAGGATGAAAATAGTTTTTATGGGTACGCCCGATTTTGCAGTAGCTTCTTTAAATGCCCTGTTGAAAGCCGGTTTTGAGGTTGTTGGTGTAGTTACCGCAGCAGATAAGCCAGCTGGTCGTGGTCAGAAACTTCATGAAAGTGCGGTTAAACAATACGCTGTAGCACATGGCTTAAAGGTATTGCAACCGTTAAAATTAAAAGATCCGGGTTTTATTGAAGAACTGAAAGCTTTACAGCCAGATTTACAAGTTGTAGTTGCTTTCAGGATGTTGCCGGAAATGGTATGGAATATGCCACCTAAGGGCACCATCAACCTCCATGCGTCCTTATTGCCGCAGTATCGTGGAGCCGCTCCAATCAACCACGCCATCATCAATGGGGAAAAGGAAAGTGGCGTAACGACCTTTTTTCTGAAACACGAAATAGATACCGGTGATGTGATTTTTTCTGAAAAAGTGACCATTGGGGATGACGATACGGCCGGGGATTTACACGATAAACTGATGAATACCGGCGCTGGCTTACTGGTTAAAACAGTTACCGCGATTGCTGAAGGCAATTACACAGAACAACCGCAACCCCTAAGTGCCGAACTCAAACACGCGCCTAAAATATTTAAGGAAGATTGCCTGATTGATTGGAACCAGTCGGCCAGATCCATTTACAATTTAATCCGCGGCCTGAGCCCCTATCCTACTGCTTTTACCAAATTGAATGATAAGACCCTGAAGGTTTTTAAAGCTGAAATTGAAGAAGGAGAAACTGGTTTGGCAGTTGGTACCTTTGAGTCTGATGGAAAAACTTATCTTAAATTTGCCGCTCAGAATGGTTTCATTAAATTCATCGACCTGCAATACGAAGGTAAGAAACGCATGAAGATCGATGAATTTTTAAGAGGAATGCGTTTTTAGAACTGATATCCGATTCCAAAAGAGAACATACGGTTCTTCAGTGTACCTTCTCCGGATCCACTTGCCATATTCGTTAATCCAAGGCTATAGCCACCATTAAACAAGAATCCATTTTCCAATTTATAACCAGCCAAAAAATTAGCTCCTGCATCAAATCTTTTTAAACCATCATCTCCAAAACCAATATTTACAGAAACCTTATCAACTTTTACTTTACTGCTTATCCCAATTGCAGCGTATGGCCCTGCTCCAAGAAATACTTTCCCTGGTCCTGCTGGTATATAATATACAAAATTCAAAGGTACTTCAACGTACATTAGATTTAAAGTTCCTGTTTCGGTACCACCGTCTACCAGTGCACCTTTTCCACCTTTTGCCTGCAAAGACACACCTGGCTGAAAACTAATTTCTTTTGAAAGTGGAGCATCTGCATACGCCGAGATGTAAAAATTAGTGGAAGCATCAGAAGATGCAGATACATCACCTACAGATGCATGCAGTTTAGAAAAATTAAGTCCAGCTTTAATTCCATAACTTGTTTGTGCGTTCACACTTGCTGAGACTAGAATTGCAGCGGCTACAGTTAATAATGATTTTTTCATGTAATTTATTTTTTAGTGTTAACAATTACACGCTCGGTTAGTCGAGAGCGGTTTCATGTATGATTATTTTATTAAGCCGCAAACATACTAATTGTTTAGATTAAAAAACAGATCACAATGGTTTATTCTGCGATGGCCGAGGTAAGTCAAGCAACCGGAAAAATCATGAATAGCTTGAATACTCTATAAATCATTTAGCTTCGCACTGAGCAATTTGGTAACTTCATTAAAATAACGTTTCCTACCATAGCCCATTACCCATCGGATGCCTGTAATGGCATTGGTAATGAAAACTTCTTCTGCTTCTTTTAAAATCTCTGGACTGATCTGGGCTTCAATCAGCTCAATACTGTGTACTTTAGCCATACTCATCACCACATTGCGCATCACACCGGCCACGCAACCCTCAGATAAAGCTGGTGTATAGATTTTTTTATGGTATACTACAAATACATTGGAACTGATACTTTCACATAAAAAACCATGTTGATTTAAAATAAAAGCATCATCTAAGCGAAGTTGCTTTTTATGAAGTCCCGCCATCACATACAATAAAGAGTTGCTTGTCTTATAATTAGACAGCACGTTTATCGGTTTGGTAATTTCATCAAACACATCAATGATGAGTCCTTTTTTATTCAATTCATAACCGCCATCTTCCAGCACAGAAGATTCGAGGATGTACCCGGATTTATTACTAACGGGTGTGTACAAGCCATCTCCGGTCCGATAAACAGATAATCTGAAACGAACATTTTCTCTTAATTTGTTCTTCTTGCAAAGTTCCGCTGTTTTTTGCTTTAAGAAATATTCGTCGAGCAGCGCACTGCCGTCCATCTTCAAAGCTTTCATTCCTGCCCTTAGGCGGTCCGCATGAAGCTCAGCAAATTTAAGTTTGCCGTTGCTCATGCGCATCGTCTCAAAGAGTCCGTCGCCATATTTAAATCCGCGGTTACCTGCCGTTAGGATTGGATGATTGATGCCTACAAACTCATCATTATGTAAAATATATTCTTGCTGCATTTATTCGGGCTGTACGATATAATTTCTCCATTTATTTAATGCCGAATCGAAATCGGAAGGCAAAGGTGCTTCAAATTCCATATATTTTTTAGTAGTTGGATGAATAAATCCTAAAGTTTGTGCGTGAAGTGCCTGTCGGGGTAATAGCCCGAAGCAATTTTGTACAAATTGCTTGTATTTATTAAAGGTTGTTCCTTTTAATATTTTATCGCCCCCGTAATTGGCATCGTTAAATAAGGGGTGACCAATATGCTGCATATGTGCTCTGATTTGATGTGTACGACCAGTTTCAAGCTGGCAGCTGATCAAGGTTACATAACCTAAACGTTCCAAAACCGAATAATGTGTAACCGACCACTTTCCTTTTTCATCATCATCATACACATCCATCACAATTCTATTTTTTGCGCTTCGGCCAATATAACCTGTAACAGTTCCATTTTTATCGATGTCACCCCAGGCCAGAGCTACATATTTTCTCGTGATGCTATGATCAAAAAACTGTTTAGCAAGTTTAGTCATGGTAATTTCGTTCTTGCTAATCAGCAACAAGCCCGATGTGTCTTTATCAATCCGGTGCACCAATCCAGGCCTTCCCTCATTACCGGGCAATTGAGGCAGCTGTTCAAAATGGAAAGCTAATGCATTGACCAAAGTACCGGTATAATTGTTGAAACCTGGGTGTACCACCATGCCCGCAGGCTTATTGACCACCAATAAATCAGCATCTTCATAAACAATATCTAAAGGAATATCTTCCGGATAAACTTCAGTATCCCTTGGCGGATGCGGAAATACAATCGAAATTTCGTCGGCTGGTTTTACCTTATAGCTCGGTTTAACAGTTTTCTTATTTACCAATACATTTCCTGCATCAATTGCATTTTGTATGCGATTCCGAGATGCATTTTCCATACGCTGCATCAAAAACTTGTCCACACGGAGTAAGGATTGTCCTTTATCAACCACAATGTTAAAATGCTCGTATAAGTCCTGTTCCTCTAATTCTGGCCCAGCATAAGTATTTTCCATGGTACAAAACTAACCTTTAACAATTACATATTTAAAAAAAAGAAATTGGTCTGCTTTTTGAGGGAAAT
>Ga0116227_10010905_pt1 | contig 15581 bp, 13 predicted proteins | sample S1TSphgellanicum_FD_89693 | JGI IMG/M metagenome (GOLD analysis project Ga0116227, IMG submission 89693) | Host-associated microbial communities from peat moss isolated from Minnesota, USA - S1T2_Fb - Sphagnum magellanicum MG | ecosystem: Host-associated > Plants > Peat moss > Unclassified... | reverse complement strand
GTCAGTAGGTTGGTGCAATACTTACAAGGGTAGGAAAGTGAGCAGGGTAACTATGTGTGAGGTAAGGACCAGAAAAAACGGCCAAAAACAAAAAAAAAAAAAAGAAAAAAAAAGTACAGTGGTCAGCAGCAAAAAGAAATCGACTGTGATGAACCCCATCCGACGTCAAATGAAAAAACGCAACCCATCCAGTGGACAGAACGGCCAACTGGTGCATTGGTGGCTGTTAATTCACTCTGGCCATGTCTCCACATCCATTTCATGGGGACTTGTGTTGCTAATCTTACACACAATCAGCAAAGAACATGTAACTTCAGTTCCAGTTATTCACCATTTAGCCAAGATTGTCCCAATTGTAAAGTGTTGATGAATGCAAAACTGTTGTGTGGACAAGTCACACTAACATATAAACATCGTGTGTGACAAGTATTGAAATGGCCTGTCACGTAGTAAGTACCCAAACAGGCTCCACATGCCTCAGGCTGAAATGTACAACTTCTTCATAATTTTGGTTTATTGTAAAAGGGTATAAGAAGGGGGAGGGGGAGGGGGCTATTAGAAGCACATTTCACCTACTCATGCTAATATCATAGAAGGATATGGTGTGTTCGTTGGCACACCCAAAAACAGACTGGAAACTCTGATGCAAATCTTCGCACAAAGATTTGCAATGATTAGAATGATGAACTCCAGGACATGCCACACTTTTGACGCATCAGATATGACCAAAGCAAACTCATGACAACAGCCAAGCTGGAGCTGCTGAGAAGTCATGCATTGTGGACTCTGCCCTTTGTACCTCCATCACATCACAAAGACCCCTAACTTATATAACCTCCAGTTTCAGCAAACCCATTTCTGAGAAGAATAGGAGCACTTATGTCATGGTGAGGTCAGGCATGTTCTTTGGCAGTTCTGTGTTGAAAGAAGGTATGTAGAAGTCTTTTTAGTATAAAAAAAATCGATATCAAAATTTTTGTGAAAATTAGTCCAAAATTGTAGCATAATTAGTCACATTTGCAGTAATTAAAAAAATTCTAAAAATATCCAATTTTGCCAGAAAATAAAAACACTGCACTATATAGTATATACTAGTGTTGGCTGGTTCTAATTTATAGGTCAGTTCTTGGTTTGTTTTGAGGTGATTGGACTGTGCTTCAGGTTCCTGCTGAAAGCTCCACCTGAACGATGGCATGGTACTAACCTCTGAACTGTTTACACTCACTTTCACCCCACGGGTGATGGCTCAGCGGTATAAGCCTGTCTGGGGACCTTGGGACCTCAAAAAAAGGTTCGAAGTTCAAACCCACCCGTGTGCAGGTGAAAGTCCTGTGGGGGCACTCTGCCACTAACCTTGACTTAGGGCTGCGAACAGCTTGTGTCAGGTTGGGTCTCCTGTTGTGCTTGGGGGGAAGGGGGGGTGTAAAAAAACACTAAACTGAACAACCCACTCTCCTCAACGAAGCAAAAAAAATTGGACTATTTTTAACAAATTTGTATTTCAGAAAAGGGAATTTTTAACAGCATGTTCTCTTTTTTTTCTTAGTGTTGTATTTTGACAAACCCCCAAAAAAAAGATTAGTTGGGGGTCCCAACCAGGAACCAGACCAGTGTGATGTAGTTATTAGAAACAGTTCTCAAAGAAATGGAAGCCCTAGTTCTGGAATATATAATCCCACAGTTCTCAAAATTTTGAAAAAAATCAAATACCTTACCCTAAAATTTCATCACTAAAATAATCCTCAAAATAGTGAAATGAAACTTTTGTGAAAATATGAAGTTGACATGTTGATAATCATGATAATTATCATAGGCTACACTTTGAATAATTTTGTTAATACTCATATCACACTATCATAGTAGATGATGGAAAAATATATAATTTCAAAATTTCAAAACGAATTCATTTTTTGAAAATAAAAAATAAAAATAATTCGTTTTGTCAATGGAGAAACTGACCCTAGGCTACATACAGTAACTAACTGATTGTAAAAACCACAAGTTCATTTCCTTTTATGAAAACAGTTGGTTCATTAATGGGGGGGTTGAAATAATAGAGGAACTGGCTGTTCTTTGACTCTGACTTTGTTTTTTCAAAGAACAGCAACTAACTGGTGGCTCTCTAATTATGAAACAAATTAAAAGCCAGAGAACCGGCAGTGGTTGTTTCATAAATTCAAAATAACCACACAACATGGAACCAGACCATGCAACCAATGCCGTCCTGTCGGACTGGAAACCTGAATCTGAAACCTGTTGCAATCATTGTTTTATGCAGTATTTGGACAGGTTCATACTTTTTTGAAAAGGAAGGAAGTAGGTGGGTTTTTGTACCTTTCAAGTCACAGGGCCACTGGTGTTGCCTGGTTTTTAGACATTACACAATTTCTCACCTTGGGCCAGTGTTTTTTTGGGCCTTGCCTACCAAGGCAAAGGGTAATTATTGTGTTTAGATTCATTATAGAGTATAGTAGCTTAAGGGATTTTGGGCCCCTAGGTAATAATAATAGGTCTATTTTTTATATGAGGATTTTTGAAAGATGATATTTTGGCTTGTGTTGAAACTTGAGATTAGTTATAGTGCTATAATATCTTGAAGGATTTTGATTTTTCTTTTAAGAGGATTTTCTGAAGATTATGTTTTCACATAGTGAAATATTTGAGTTTTCATAAATCTTCTTTTGCCTTAAGATACCTTTTAATGTAAATGACAAGGCCACAGTGCAGACACACCCCTTGTCTTTACTTTTTTAATATATTGAAAATTTCGCGAAATTTAACCGAAAAATAGCAAAACTAGTCAAATTTACACTAGAAAAAACAAAAACTCCCAATTTCTTTGTCGAAGATTATTGAATTTTCGCCAGAGAAAAAAGCACTGCCTTGGGCTGTTTGTAGTAAGTTGTAAGGTTTGGAACCAGATCTGCTGTTGGATTTGGGGTTTTTGTTACTAGAGAGTACTTGAATTGTAGGAATTTGAGAAAACCCTGTCCATAACCTCACCTGAAGTTTTCCTGTCAATTTTAAAAAACTAAGTGAACAAAGAACTGGACAACATTATTAGTACATATGTATATTTGGGACTAGATTTTCAGTGGACATATCCTATTCTTCTTCATCCCCAATTAACTAGAAGGCCTTACAAAACCCCCCCCCACACATTGGAACAAATTTCACAGTGTTACCCAAGTAGGAACAATGTTGCTAGTTTTCATGGATGCTATGGATGATGAAATGGCCTTAAACTTGCACAACGCACTTGTAACTGCTCTCTTGAACCACTTATACCATTGACGTGTTAGTTGGGAATTAGAAAATGTGGGATGGGCAGATGGCCAAATGTGGCATGCACAAACAAACTGCTGAACTCTTGGGTTTGGAAAATCATTTTCAATTGTGACCAGGGTTTCTTTTTGGAGGTGGCAACAAAAAGAAAATGTGCTGTGACTTGTACAAAGGATTTTTTGGGAAAAAACCCCAAAATCGCCATATTTGGAGGGGGAAAAAAAAAGTTGAATTCACGTTATTTGGACCATAGGTTCTTGCATGTTGCCAGTATGTAGCAAGGATTCAAATAAATTCTACTTGTCTCTTTGACCTGTAGCCAAATTTGGCTAAGTCCTCTTGTGCATGCTCACCAATCCACCTCAGGGTTTTGTTTTTGGTGGCCAAATTTCACCACTTGGCAACTGAAAAAAAGGGAGCTTCAACTTTTTTTAAAGGATTTTTTGGAAATCAATCCCTCAAATTTGCCATGTTTAGACTATAGGTTCTTGCATGTTGCCACTACCTAGTGGGGTTTCAAAAAAATCTACTACCCTCTTCACCTGCAGCCAAATCTGGCCTCATCCTCTTGTGGAGGATCACCAGTCCACCTACCTCACAAAATTGAAAATTTTTAATTTTTTTTTCTGGAAAAATTTAGGCATTCGTGACAAAGAGAGTAAGATTTTTTTGAATTTTTTTCTTCTGTAAATTGGACTAATTTTTCTAACCATTTAAAAAATTTCCCCAAAATTTTGATATCGAAAGAATGACAAAACACTGGACTGCAAGAAATAATAACAAACAGATTTTAATGTAAAGAGGCCAGTACTTGAGGTGTAATGTAAAGAACATTTTGAGTCACTCGAGCTTAAAGCAGAAAATGAAAACAAAAGCCCATCAGCCACCCTCCATGCCAAACTGATGCCACCTTACTCATAACTTGCAGAACATCTGATAACTACTTTTCCTTGGCAAAATAAAGCCCTCCAATGCAATCAAGTACTCTACAAGTAAACAAGGAACTAGTCACAAAAGACCATAGGATTCTAAAGCAGAACACATTTCATGCTTTCATTTGACCATTGTAAGAACTATACATGATTTCCAAATCTTTGGAAGAAAGTTGTAGAGTCTTTTCTTAGATGAATCCAATCAAGAAACAAGATCCATCAAAAATTAATTGAGTATTATTCCAGTTGTGGAGGAGTAGTCTTCAGACATCAGAATATATTATACAAACTAAAAAAACTTGCAAACTAGGAAAAAGCATGATCATTGTATTTGAGGCAGGGATCTTGGGATATTATCAGAATGTATTATAGAAACTAAAAATTCATGCAAACCAGGAAAAAGCAAGATCATTGTATCTGAGGCTATCACAAATTTCTTCGAATGAAATGACACTCTTTTCAAACCTCCAAAGCACACTTTGTTTTGACTATATTGGGTTGTTGTTCATCAGTGTTTTTTCACCTCCACATTACAACTTATTGAGTAGATGTATTGAGAACTTACATAAAGTTTGAAATTTTCATCCATTGAATATGAATGATCTGAAGGTTAGTGGTTAGTGTGTGCGTGTGTGGTTTCATGCCAGTTGCAATGTGATTGCAGAGGTTCTAAAACTCAACTTATGGTACTCTGGATTTACAATCACCATAATGACTTACTTGGCTGATAAGAATTCACACTCATCTTTACACTTGGCTTCATTCCACTTAATTATGCACAAGGATTTCTGATTCTGGACCTAAATGCATCCATTTCTTTTCTTGGGTAGGGAAAGGATCACATCTGATACCTGGGTTTTTCCTTTGCTGCCCCTGCAACTCATCCCCCTTCATGTTTGTTGCCTCCAAGTTTCAAGCAGCAAAAGGATCACATTTTGCAGCCTGGATTTGATACCTGGATTTGCTTGTTGCCCTCTCCCCACTTCATGTTTTCTGCCTCCTGGTAGAAAAAGGCTGTTAACATGAATGTGGACAATTTGGCCAAAATCTGAATTCTCAAGAACATGAATGATGATAAATTATTGAAATTTGCCAAAATTGTTGAAAATCTGTTTATTTCTCCCAACCATTGGGTTACTATTGCAAACACACAATGCACAGTGTACATTGCATACTTATTCTTCAAATGTTGAAATTCTGGAAAATTAAGTTTGAAACCGTTGAACCTCATTTTCTACAATAAGTAAAAAATTCAGCAAAGAAGTACCCAATATCCTTGCTAATATTGGTCGCTTCACTACTTAATAGCATTAATACCCTTATCAAAAAATTGGAAATTTGGTTTCATTTATGGCAATAAAGTTGACAATTTCTCAAATAGCTACACCATTCAAGTAATAACTATTTCTGGAGATCTATGCATTTTTACAACGTTGCTATATGGCACACCATATTCTTGCCCGACATTAATACATTACTCAAGTCAAAACACCTTTGCTTCAGAAGAAGAAAGACACTGAATTTTGCATAGATGGTAATATCCTGATGAAAGTAATAGGATCTCATCAATGTAATTCTCCTACCCACTCTAGATCATGCAATTTTTCAAACTAAAAACATCCATGGAAAATTTACACACATTCTCCATAATCACAACCATTTTTAGAGTAGTCTGATGTTACTAACCAGTTTTTTATTTGCCACATCTGTGATGTAGACAACATTGCAATCATCCATACTTAGCTATAAACAAGTTGTGAACATTAAGAAAACTTAAGCAACTCGAGCCTCCTCAATTATTGGCCACCTACTTAACCATGTATAGAAATCTGGCATTTTTCCTTCTTTTTAAAAAAAGTTCTGATATTCAAAAATCTCAAAAAATCACTTCATTTTAGCAGACCTTGTCAAAGGCAGTAGAGGGATGGAATGAACTTGCATTGATGAACACCACTGACAAAATTTCTGCCATACTGATTTCTCAATCTGTTAGACATGCTTACATCATATCCATGAGATTGCAGTGAAACCTCCACAAAAATCTTGTTGAAAGTCATCTCAGTCCTGGCAAAAACAAAGCAAACATGACAAGGAGTGCAGTCATAACCTTGTGATTGTCACTCATAAAAGCATCAGACCATCACCTTCAACATGAATGGCAAGGACTAACTGTCATTACTCCCCAATAGCATCATCAATTCCCGGCAGTAGGTGTGGATAAATACAATAATCTGCTCAACATTCCAGGCAAAACAGTTATACCAAAATGTGCATCCTGAGTGTCTGTCACCTTTTCTGGAAGCAATGTGAAGACTCAATCATGATTTCAGTTAACATTCAAGAGACAGTGATATCAGTATGCTGACATTCTTCCAATGCTGGATTTCGCAAACATCCCATCAGTTGCTCTGTCATCAATTACTCTTTGCATCTCCAATTGCTTGAGCTTTGCACCCTGCCAACTCGAGTGATGACTTGCAGCTGCAATTACCATCACAAACAATACAATCAACTTGTGCAGTGTCTGCAGACAATAAGTCATTGAATCATTTGAAAATCATACATGGTAGTTCACTTCACAAACCAGAATTTACTCAAGCACATAGATTTGTTGCTAAATGCAAGGAAAAGCATGACTAATCCTCTATAGCCTGCAGTGTTTGCTCAACGAAGCCAAGAACTTTTGACTGTCATAAAGCACTGCAGCCTACCTGTAGCACAATGAAGATCAGATGAACCAAATCACAAAACAAAACATGTGCAAGGATTTTATGATCTCATGCAGCTATATGTCAAGTCTGGTTTTCCAAGCTTGTGTCATACCAGAAGCATCTGCAAGTATGTTTGTGGCAGGAGCCTGAAACATTTCTGTCTGAAGAGGAAAGGTGATCTGCCAAACCAATCTTACAGCAAAAGAATGTTCAGGACATACACTAGTGCTAGATCATCATGCAGGAAGACAGAGGGCTTGTGTTTATTCGTTCTTGGGAGCTCGATGTGTTGCAGATGCAGGATTGGGAGCCACAGGCATGGCTATTGGAGACAATCCCAATGATGGCCCTTGCCCATTTCCAGACAGTAGCTGGCTTGGTGCTGGTGGTTCTGATGTGAAGCTCCCAACCACAACCTACAGATCCAAAGAAAGATAACATCATTCATCACTATGACAAGAGGTGCAAGCAAGCAATCCCAGCAAGGCAGATATTCAGATGAGGGATAACTGCAAAAGAAAGAAATATAGGTAAACACTCTTCTCGATTCTCAATCTAAAGCTTGAGTTCTAGCGATTCAACATAGGAGGTCATTTCTGCCATTTCTGTGGGTATTAAAGAGGGAAATACCATCCTGGCTAACTGCCAATGTAAACTGAATTTCTCCACAAACATTACTGGAACTGTTGAAACCAAGAGCAAATTGCATGCTAGTATCAGTACAAAGCCCCAAAAGAGACAGAACCCACAGCACCAGTGCAAAGGCATAATTCTAGGTCCTGGATAAAAACCACCAGCTGGCTGTAGGTCTCATGAAGAGGTCTCCAGAATACTTTGAACTAAAAATGTCCACATATTTTAGTAAGGACCTTTGATCAGCTCTTTCATTGAAGAGTGACACCAAGGATCAACTTAAGGAAAAGGACCTGACTTGCTGGGCCTCCAACACAAAACCTTCATGGCCTTAAATAACTACCATTAGCTCTTATCAATTTCCTTAGTAAGTGTGGGTTTGGCCCATGGAGGTCAAAAAGTTCAAGAACCAGAACTTTGAAGATTACAAGGGCACCAAACACTCACTTATTCGGGAGAATACCTGTAAGGGGGAAGCTGCCAGAAGCAAGCCTGCCACACTACCACCTATGACACGCCCATCAGCACATGCCAAAGAAACACTTAGCCCACCAGTTTGTGGGAGATTTCCACCTCTGGCATCATGCGGAAAAAATGATCCCATCAAGGAGAGGATCTCATAACGACCCTGCAGACACAACATCAATCCTGATATGTTAGGATGTCCACCCTGACAGAAACAAATAAACACTTACAACCAAATCCGCAAACTCACTAGAAAATATGCTACAAAATGGCTTTCCTGCTCATAAGCAGTATATTCCAACCAGGTTTGCAGAAGACAGAATTGAGATTTTTGTATCCAGATTGCAAGCTTCGGTGGAGGCTCTTACCATACAAAGCTTCATCGGTCAATAAAAGAATGTACAACAAAGAAGGCACAGAAATTTAGCTACTCACTTGATAAGTAACTGTGCCACCTGATGTTGCCTGCTGGCGTAGAGTCACATTAGAGATTGCCCCATTGGCTGAAATTACACATACTGCACGTGACCTCATCTGTGCAAATGACATTATCTTTCTGCCAACATCCTGCATGCCAACATCAATATGGCCAATCATGTGTTATCTTTAAATGTATCTAATTCTTGCTATATTCTTTCAGGCAAATCCACGAAACTTTCATAAGACAGCTGGCCATGGACACCTTTTAGGCACTTTCATTCAGGTTTACCTTCTCTGCATTTAGATATCTCCCTTACACACCTAGACTCCTACCAGGGGTTCCAGTAGTGTGTCCACAAAGTTATTGACTGCATGAAGTCTTCATAAATCCTCCCTCTTTTGATGTTGCTAAGCAATCAACTTTAAGTGGTACAAAATTTTAACAACCGCTGTAATATCTTTGTGGTTGAAGCACCATGTCCTGGCAATGGTTTGAATCCAGAGTTGTGCAGACAGGTACCAACTATGTAATAGCAAAAAGTGTGTAGACCAGTTTAGAGTTGGTTGTATCAGGTAGGCATGATAGGAGAGACCTTAAGATGTAAACAACATTGCAAAGTACAATGTTATGCAGAAGGACCCTAGATGATGGTTATTTGTTATCTGAGGGCTGCAGTACATGTCCACTCAAAGAACTTCCAAGAAGTATCCTTCCAGCTCAAGCCAGGTAGGACTATTATATAGGTGAATTTCAGCTGGAAGAGAGATTTGATGGCTAACCTCGCCATCTGCAACTGTAATGATGTGAGGAGTGAAGGCCTGACCTGGAATGCCTGCCAGAAAGCTCTCTTGTAAGCATGACCATTCTCCTTCTCACGTCAGATATGCAGAGTGGTGAAAATAATCATCTGAAAGCATTATCATTTACAAACATAACCAGGAACAAAGACCTAGAACAAATGAAAGTCTGCACAACTACCTGCAGTGGGAGCAACCAACTGTTGTTTCTTGCTGGAACCTGGAGGCCGTCCCCGGGGCCGCTTCTCTGTTCCTGGAGTTTGTGGGGAAGCTGTTGGCAGGGTGCCAGGTGTCTGGATTACAAGTTGTGTACTTCCTGGTGCAATATATTTACGAGGTCTTCCTCTCTTCCGTTTAGCAGGCTCAGTCCTCTCCATGCCCCCTGGAGTGACATCCATGCTTGTTCCCATGCCTGGGAACATTCCTGCTATGGAATGGGGACCTGATTCTGCAACATCAGTTGAAGAGAAAGGGCCAATGTGAGTCATTCCTGCAAACAGTGGTATTGTCTGTAACCCAGTAGGTGCATGCAGGCCTTCAGCAGGTCCAGCCACCATACTTCCACCCTGGGCTCCTGCTAAAGCTTCTGTATCTGTTGGGGAAGTTCAACCCTCAAGTTGGGGCATGGGTTGCAATCAACACCAATCAATCACCTATAAGACAAACACCAAGACTCTCAACTAAAATCCCCCCCTTGAGGTGCAAAACAAATCTCCTAAGCTCAACATGTTGCAGAGCACTTGAACAACAAGTTCATGGCTTTCAAACAGTAGACACATGACGTGTTAGATGTTTTCATGAATAGCATATTACAGAGTGGAAACTCTACACGTGTAACAAGTAAATACATTCAGAACTTTGGAATTTTGGTTGCTCTTTCAAACAGTTCCAGTTGCAGACATTGTGGTAATTCAGACTTCCCATTCAGTCAGGCATAAAATTATAAACAAAGTCTGATATGACTGAGCTAGATGATAACATCCTGACCAACCTATTACACTGACATGCATGTTTTAATGACACAATTCCTAATCTATTCTCTCGTTCTTGGACAAAGACTCCAAAGTCGCACTTTTGATCTGTTGGTCAACTTGTTTGCTTCTACTGCAGTTCACATCTTTTCTAGCTTGTTGCCTCACACAAACTGACACCATTTTAACCCCAAAGAGGCTCAGTCAAACACAGTAATTAAATGCTTATGTGAGGCTCTGCTTCAGGTTTCCCAGCTGCACCACATTCTTCTCCAGGTCCAACCTATATCATGAAAACATAACAGACCACAGGGAAAAGAGTGGTGGAAACTGAAGCTGTCAAGCAAGCTCACCTGCCACCTATGCTGTGAGCAAGTGCGCTGTCACCATCCCAGCACAAACTCTTGAGGAACCTTTGTGCTTGCTTGCTTGACCTGCTATGCTGTGCCCCAAGTGGTACTGTCACCATCCCAACACAAACTCAAAAGGAACCTCAGTTTCTTACTCTACCAACCTTGGGAAAAAAAGTCCGTCCTCTGCATGCATCCTGTACACGCGTCACACTTGGGTGACAGCATTAAATAATTGTTCAGCAGATATGTGAGGCACATGACTACGTTTGAAAGTAGTAACAAGCCTGTTTGCATGTGGCGGCAGTTGCTAGTTGAAGGCTTCAGACAATATCTCTCTCTCTCTCCCTCCCTCTCTCTCTTTTTCTCTCTACAGGCAAATGCCAAGAATGAGCTTTATCACTCTCTTCGTCGGTCATTAGACCTTCTTCACACTAAAGATTCAAACCTTTGTTTGCAACCAGCCGCACAAGACCGGTTGTAGCAATCAAGAACTAGGAGCTTAACCTTGCGTTTTTTTTCCTCCACAAACAAGCAAGGCCGTAAGGAAAAGACAGAGAACGGAGAACATGATGGAGTCAAGAAGATCCATCACCAATTTCTATACACAAAAAATGCTCGAATCGCCTACCACGAAAACTCTCATGACGAAGCAGACATAAACCAAAACACCCCGGGTGGGGGCGGGGGAGAGAAAAAAAAGCGCTAACTGTAGTGCAGCATGACTCCAATATACAATTCTTTAAAAACACCAAGAGAAAAGAAAGCTGGGAGAAAAGGGGGAAAATAAAAGAAAAAAAAACTCACAAGATCGCAGTATGAAAGGGTTTTGTGAAAGGGAGAAAAACTCACATACCTGTGAAAGGGAGAAAAAACCGCGGAGAAACTCCAAGCTCGATCTCTTTGGCACTTTTCTTTTTCCGGCAAAGAAGTAGATAGATACGCGAGACAGGAGGGAAAATGTGAGAAAGAAATTGGCAAAACAAAAATATCGAAGAATTTTTTTTTCCAAAAAACCAATTCGAAATAAAAATTGTGCAGTACTTGTCGCTTGAGCTACACGAAAGCTCCCACTCCCACTCCCACTCGACTACGACCTCCACGAATCAACAAAAGCCGCAATGACGACGAGTACACTTCCTCTCTCGCGCGCTTCCCTCTCTCTCTCTCTCTCTTTCTCTCTAGCTCTCTCTCTTCTCGTTGCCCCGAACGCGCGAGCTCTGACCTTTTCCTTTGTTAGGGTTTCAGGCGTGTTCAGTTCGGCGGGCTTTTGAAACCATTTTCTTTTTCTTTTTTGCATGTGATGCTCGGAGGGTACCAAGCCGGTACCCGCCAAGTATCATTAAAAATTTCTAAATTTAAACAATGAGAAACCATCCTTAACATGTCATGTAAAGATTGTTGTAAAGCTCTTGGGAGTAGGCTTTGCTGAGTTTAGGTCCATGCTCGGCTCTACCTCATGAGGCCCTTCTTTCAGTAAAGCTCGCCCCCTCAAGCTTTACCCTAAACATAACCTCCCATTCAAAGGTTCTCAAGCTTTTGATTAATCCTCCTCTCAGTGTTCACCACGAATCGCCTCTCGGCCTTCCTTTCTGACACATACATCATCCAAACAAGGTGTCAAGAAGAGGGTTGTGTGACTTTTCATCCATTGACAAGAGGGTTACATTCTCACTCTTGAATGTCATCTAAACAATAGGTTATGTTTGATAACCTGTTACCTAGTCCATAACCTTCCCTAATGAGAACATGTCGTCTAATTGGCTACAAGTCACTAGTGACGAGCCATAACACCATCCTTCGTGAGAATGTTTGAAGCTTCAATTGGGTGTCAAGTCACCGAATTACAACCTATAAACCTTTGACCTCCATTTCATTTGTGATTTCACCCCTGGTTAGCACAAACTACCACCTTGGGCTCTCATTGGCCAATGATTTCATAACCTTGCATTGCTTGGATGAAGATTCATACTTGCTCTCTATGTGGATGAAAAGAGGGAATGTCAATTCTCAAGAGGGATGCTTATATGTCTTGTAACCAGCTCAAGAGTGCAACTTATCAAGAATACCTAGTCATGATGCATTATGGTGAATATAATTGGCCTCAACTATTCACAATAATATGTTTGCTTTCACTGGTTACCTTGTCATAACATATCTCAAGGACATTGCTACAAATGAATATCCCTCTTGCAACTGTTTGCACTTTCTGGACCTGACATACAACTTCAACTCTAACAAACAAACAAGATTATGAAAAAAAATGACCCAAATTCATCAGATTTCCAGAAGAAATTTTAAAAAAAATTTGCCAGTTTTCTGCAAAAGGTTCCATCAAAGCAGATAGCCAAAATTTATAGAAGGATGTTTAAATTTTTTTTCTTTCATAATTAGTGTATACCCAAATTTGGTTAAATCTTCTTATGCATGTGATTGCCACTTTGGGCTACATCACACAATTGAAAAAAGAAAACACTGATTGTGATTGCCTTTGTGGTGCACAAAAAGGGAGAAAACATTAAGTGTGCAGCTCAGATGAAATTTTTTCCACTAATAAATTAAAATTACAGAGCAAATTTTAGTCCAAGACCAATTTTTGTTCATATTTGGGTGGTGGATTGTTATGTGTGTATCAATATACTTATTGGTGGTCAAGCTTGTGAGTGAATTCAGTTTCAGGATACTTTTGTTGAGTGCTTGAAGCCTAGAGCAATTACAAAAAGTGTAGGGTATAGCAATGGCCTCATGTGATACATTCTCAAAATGTGAGGCTGGACTTGACTATTGTTTCATCGAAGGCCCTTTATTTTTTAAATGCCCTCACTTTCAGGCTAGCTAAGTCAAGTTTCACATTTTGGGATTGCCCTTGGTGTATGCCTTTACCCATCATAAAGCATGAGGCAAATGGTATCATAAGCCTGAGCAAATGAAGCTCTGGAGGCAATAGGAGCAGGAGTCACCTTATGCCTAGAAGAGACCTCTTCCACCTACTCTACACTTAAGCTTAATTAGTACAAAAAGTTCCCCATTAGAAGAGAAAACATTTTGCAAGAGCCTATCCTAACCAAAGTCATTTTTTCCAAAATCACATAAGGAATTTTTAAAAATTCCACCCAACATTGTGAAATTACAATAACCAAGCCCGCAAAGAGGAAGTTGGAACACCACAACAATGAAAAGGATTACAAATCATTATTTTTTCAATTGGTTCCAAAGCATTGAATCTAAGGTAGATTTGCCTCTTCAATCTTGTCCTCCACCAACAAATACTACCATAGAAAAAAAAAACAGAAAAATATCATAAGTAATGACAAGAAAAAGAAATTGAAACAAAAATATACAGCAAAAAAAGGGTCCCACTTGCTATAAATCTAAAATAACAATCATTTTGGTGGCCAAATTAATGAACTTAATCGAATACAATATCATCTTGCCAATGTCAACAAATTTGTTACCATGGTATAAATGACATTCTATAATGGAGAGCAATGTTCCCAAAAGTGCTTTCCGCATGATGTTCCCAATGATGTTCTTTATATTTATTTACTTAAAAAGTCTTTATTTACATATTTTTCGATTCCAAAGGATACTTTGCATCTTCCAACAATTCATGTATTATTATTAGGTGTTCTGATTTCCAATTTGTTCTTGTACTATCAATCCTAGTACCATACCTAGGCTTGACAATCAGCATTCTTTGGCAAATATTTATTTGTTTTAAAAATGAGATCTGACAATTTCAACTTTAATTTAATTAATTATTTAACAGTTTTATTGCAGAAATGGTAAAGGTACTACAATAGGTCAGGAACAATGTTTTTTTTTTCAATATTGTAATGTAGTCACAATTGCAACCATTCGTAGGAGGATTTAGCCAAGTTTGGTTAAAGGATAGATAAGAAGCTAAAGGTTTTTAAAATCTTATTAGTTTTTTGGTTACCTCTAAGATCACAGAGTCTAAATGTGATGAACTTAACCTTTTTGTTTCCCTACTTGTATGGTGAAATTTTGAATTTTTTTCAAAAAGACCCTTTGAAAAGGTTATAATTCATTTTCAAAATTTCCAACATTGTGAAATTTTGCATTAGAAAAAATAACTTGCAATGAGCAAGAAATAATCATTTTAAACATTTATGGATATGCATTGTTGGAAGAATGCATTCATTTCATAAAACTCATTGATTTTTGTTTAATATTCATTCACATTAGTTTTATTCCAAATGCATCACCTATGCAAAGGACAATGAATATAATTGTCTAATCATATTAGAAAAACTTATTATAAGTGTTGAGTGAAAGTCCACCCTACTTTTAAGTAATAATGAATTGTAAATTATGTGACTTTCACAAAACACAATTCAAGAGTAGAGATAAATTGTGATTTGGAAGATGGGCATTTTACGATATCAACATTTCACTAAATGGTAGTTGTTTACCCATCGAAATAACCAATTCAAAAAATATTGTCATGGACCGAGTGTCACCCCCTCTTCCCCCTACGCTCAATTGTTGTTAACAACATTATATTTTTATTTTGTGGAAAACTAGAGTAAATGAAAACAAATAATTATTGCAAAAACCCCATTGTCATCTTTGATAGTTGGTTGTTTGAAAAAAGCTTATTGACATGTCTAAAATTGAATTTTAATTTATTTCAAAAACCCATTATCACTAAAGACATTATGTAATTTTAAAATATTTAAAACATTCAAAACCCATTGTTAACAACATTGGTCAAATTTGAAGAAAATCGTTTCATATTTGATGAAGACTGAAAAAAAAAAACCCCATTATTGCCAGTTATAAATAACTTTGAAAGAAGTTGCGGCACCTTTAAAAGAGAGGGAGGAAAAAACACACTATCGCAAATAACACTAGGTTTATTTGCCCCAAAAAAATAAAAATTAAAAAATTGAGTAAAAAAAAAAAAAAAAAAAAAAAAAACAAAAAATAAAAATTAAAAAAATAATAAAAAAAAAATTAAAATTTTTAAAAAAAAAAAAAATTAAAAAAAAT
>Ga0116227_10010903_pt1 | contig 15585 bp, 12 predicted proteins | sample S1TSphgellanicum_FD_89693 | JGI IMG/M metagenome (GOLD analysis project Ga0116227, IMG submission 89693) | Host-associated microbial communities from peat moss isolated from Minnesota, USA - S1T2_Fb - Sphagnum magellanicum MG | ecosystem: Host-associated > Plants > Peat moss > Unclassified... | reverse complement strand
TTCCCCCCCCCCCCCCCATCCCTCCTCTGCTTCTTCTGTTTGCTGCAACAAAGCGAGTCTTTTGGTTGCTGCCACACCCATCAGTCATGTTTACTATGGACTAGGTAACCGGCTTGAGACTGCCAGTTTACCAGGCATGAGTGACTGTAATGAGAATTGAGACCACCTCTTTTCATCCATAACAAGAGTGATTACATTTTCATCCAAGAAGAAAGAGGGTTACAAAATCATCAGGCCATAAGCGACTGTGATGAGAATCGAGACCACCTCTTTTCATCCATAACGAGAGTGATTACATTTTCATCCAAGAAGAAATAGGTTTACAAAATCATCGGGCCATAAGTGACTGTAATGGGAATCAAGACCACCTCTTTTCATCCATAACAAGAGTGATTACATTTTCATCCAAGAAGAAATAGGGTTACAAAATCATCAGGCCATAAGCGACTGTAATGAGAATCGAGACCACCTCTTTTCATCCATAACAAGAGTGATTACATTTTCATCCAACAAGAAATAGGGTTACAAAATCATTGGGCCAAATAAGAGATGGCATTGATACCTTGTGCGGAGTAGTAGTAGCTCACTAATCAAATGAATGTTGGAGGTTAATTTATTGTGTGTAACTCATGATGTAATAGCCAATTTGGGCGTACGTATTCTCATTGGAGCTAGTTATCATCATCCATTGGAAACCAACGGAAGGATGGACCTTCCTTTTGCCACCATTGCTAGCTAGATGGTGGGTGTGTTTCATGTCTCATTGAACATCGTTTGGTGTAGGGTAAAGCCCTAAGGTGGGGGGCGTACTCAACCTAAGGGACCTAGGATGAGTCCATAGCCGTCCGTGTTTTTCACTCTAGGGTTGTTATTTAATACTATGTGTTCACAGCAAGTTCTCAATGTGTTCCTATCACATTCCTATTGAGTTTCCATCTCGTTCCCCCCCCAACCCCAACCCCAAGTTCCCAATGTATTTCCCAAGATGTTCCTTATAATGGCATTTTATCCAATAACTATTAACCTTTGCCCAAAACTTGAAGCCTAGTAACCTAAATATAGGTGGGTCCAAAGGAAAGTACTATAATTCCAATCTGGGAGTACAAAGTACAAACTTCTCTTTAATGGAGAGTCCAAAGTTTCAGAATTTCTTTTGTGGATGGGACCAATTAGAGAGTCTCTCCCAAATAAACAAAATTGAACTTTGGGATGCATGCCACACAACTAGTCAATAAGATTAACAATAGGTACCCTTCTAGTTAAGACTTTGAATTAGGACTTTATTTGAAAGGCAAATCTCTCCCTCCATTCTTGTTGAGAAGTAAATTACATTAGGGTTTAAACCCTAAAATGTCAGACAAAGACCCAAAAAGAAAACAAACACTGAAAAAGAGGACCATATTGGTGAGTCCACCCTAACCCTAAAGTGTTAATTGGAGATTACAATAACTATTGACAACCCATTTGTGTTGGAAGGTTAACAAACTTTAAATATGGAAGCTCCAAACTAACCCATCTGGTTGTAAATCAGGTACACTCTATAACCAACTTCCTCAATAGTGTCCAATTGGGTAGTGTCTTTCTCTTGAGTGTGTTTTCTGGTAGGGAGAGAAAGAGAGAGAAAGAGAGAGAGAGAATGATCAAGAGAGACCTAAACCCTAAACTCATAGTTTCTTTCACTCCTAGGCCCTTACATTAGGGTTTACTCCATTTGTACTTATTACACACTATTTTCTCTCAGAGCATGGAAAAAGGAAATCCCTAACTTTGGGGTGTAGAGATTTTTCTTGAAAGTTGGATAAAGGAACAAGATCAGAATATATCTCTCTCTCTCTTCCCCTTGTACAGAGTTTTTAGTACAGAATGTTGAAGCTCTGTTTGAGAGAAGGGGTTTTTTTTGGGGAAATGTGGACAAATGGGAGAGAGAGTTGGACAATGTGACAAACATTTATGTACTTAACTTAGGCCAGGCCAGGCCAGGATCTTGTTTGTCACAAGCCCAAAAAAAAGCAAACCTTGACTTCAAAGGAGAAATTATTCCTTAGGACTTGTTGCCCCAATTTCCAAACCAAACCTGCTTGATTGACTCACTGACTGAGTGTTACAACTTACATACAAGCCCCTTTCCTCAGAGTAAGTACACTTCCGAAGAAACAGAAGCAAAAAAGCAAATGTGGGTGTGTTTGTTTGTTTGTTCAATCCGAGGGAGGCTAAAGGACTACTTACTCTAGAGGGATAAAAGAAAACCCCCTCTTCAAAAAACCTCAGAACACTAGTTTGTATTATGTATACCGTTAGTGAGCCAGCACCTGCCAGTGCACCATGCAAGATGGATCATTTGTGGACACGAAACATGTTTTTCCTTGTATTCCCGTTCTGTAGCTAACTAACCTCCGTGATTAGCTATCATCTACTAACCATCTTACATGTATCTACCTACCCCAAGGGGCAATACTCACCAAGCATCTTACTTATTCACCTAACTACATAGTAACCACTTGTGTTCTCTATCTAGTTAGTTAGCCATGGTACTTAGTATTTACCCACTTACATAGGTAGTTCCCCCCTACATATGTAGGGGAAGGGGGAAATAGGTGAGTTCATATGACATCATAATGGAACCTTGATAACTCAATTAGGGTTTATTGATAGCTGAGTCCTAACGGTACCCAATAGTTGGTGCATCGGTGATTATTGATTCACTTTGGATGGAAGTCGTTAAGACTCCATTGTGGATGGATGACCCTAATTGAGTTCACATCAGGTTTCACCTTGGTAACCAATTAGGTTGGGTAGGTAGGAAGGCAAAACAATAGGTGACAAATAGTGTAGGATAAAGCTCAAGGCCATTAGCTTTATCAGAATAAAGGCCCGAGTGACACAAAGTCAAGTGCAAGCTTGACTTTGATAAAGCTCATGGCCAAAGGTTTTATTGAGTATAAAAAGGATCAAGTGGATTGTAATTTTTCAAAATTTTCCCCCACAATACTCGATTGGATCCCAATACCAAAAACAAAAATGCCCACCCTTTTTTGGATACCCATTGAGTGGGCTTTACGGTAAGTGGATGCCTTTGTAACCATGGTTAACCAAAGGCTAGAAGGGTAGTGGGTTGGTTTGTAGGTATTAAAAATAGCAACGGCGGTAAAGGGGGTGATTACCCCTCACGGTGCACTTGTTTTTCTGTTGTTTCTGACCCATTGTATGTATGCCACTAACCTCAAAGATGATGAAAAAGAGCACAAACGTACTGAAAGATGATGAGAAACATGACGAACAAGAGTCTTGTTGAATGTAACGTCTAGTGTACTCTCAATTAGAGCCTGATCAGCCCAAGGGACTGATCCTCTGATTTGGAGATCCTTATAGGCTGATTCTTTGGTTAACATCACACAAATTATGTGGATTAATTTGAAACCTCTTGTGGATTAATTTGTTAACAAATTAATGAACTAATTACACTAGAGATTACCTGGTAGATTAATTTGTTAATTTGTTAATTAATTGTGATTACACTAGATTACACTAGAGATTACTCTCAGGTAGTAATCACTTCTTCTAGTGTTGGCCCTTGGGTGGTATTTGATTTTGTTAATACTCATCGATTTTATTGCTAAGAATTTCTGGAAATTTGGACCGTGCATTGCATATCCCTAACTCATTTCATATTTTGAGGTGATGAATCTCTAGCAGCTAGAGATTCAAGCCGAATATGCAATGGGGATTAGTGGTGGTGGCTTCTTAGCCTTGCGAGAAGTTGTGAGTCCATTTTGAAAAGCTCAAAGGTCCTCAACAACTCGGGTTTAAACTTAAAACCCTGGTTTGGAGGTTTCTTGATTTTTTGTTTATAACCTTCAGTTCCAGTTTTTTGAAAATTTTCAGAAATAAAATAAAATAACTACTAGTTCCAGTTTTTGATTAAAAGTGTCTATCTTGAAAAGGAAATTGGAGACTCTAGTTGTGATCATTATTCTCTTCTTGTATAAGTTTCAATCTAACCCAATGGACTCTTAAAGTTTTTTCCCTCCCACATGATGTTGAATTCCCGCTACTCTCTGTATTGGAAAAATTATTGGGGAAGTCATTCATTGCAAGCAATTAAACCTCCATTGCATGATTTGATACACATGATTTTATTGTCAGGTATGAAGGATGAAGTTAGGCAAAACTTATGAAAAGAATAGTTGCAAGCACTAAATAGGTGCAAAACAAATTAAATGTAGTGCAAAGTATTGCTTCACAATTATCACGATCGCACCACATAAAGACCTAGCAGAAATTTGCTAGTATATTTGGAGGGTCAGTTACAAGCAGAATTTTTCTTCCGCCCCGGGGGAGGAACATTTCATGTTGCAAGAGGGTTTTTTTCCATTTTGAAATGTTTCTGCAATGGTCTTTACACTTTATGCCAAGTAAAGCACAAGGGTAAGGGCATTACCAAAATGTGGAGCCACATAAGGTGCACAAGTCAAGGGCAGGCCCAAGGCCCAATTTCGGCAATGCCCTTGCCTTTGTGCTTTACCTTGGTGTGGCAAGCACTAAACAGGTGCAACAAGTTAAATGTGGAGGTAAGGCTCTGTTGTTGCAAGAAGAAGATGGGTCATTTGAGAAACAAAGCACAGAGGGTGGAAATTGCTTGTCTCTTCCCCCACTCTTTGTTCTTCCAATAAATTTTAGGTGATCAAGTTTGATGAAAAGAGTTCCAGATTTGGAGAGAAAGCAATGTTTCTTTATATTGGTCAAAATCCTTTGCAATTCCAACATGATTGTGTAAAAAATTTAAAACCATAATTCTCAAGCACTTTTGGGAGCTAAATGTAGGAGAAACAATTCCTGTAAATTGTATGAGGATCTCTGTGTTGCTGTGTTCTGTTGGGTTCTCTTTTGAGCTGATTGAAACCCAGCACATTTGAACCCTTCCTTGTGATAATTGTGTAGGGTACAGGCTGCTATTTTGTTACTAGATAATTTGAACTAGAGATCTCTCTCCTCAGTTTTGTTATGTTGGCTTTAGCTGGAGCAACAGACCAAATGGGCATATTGGCAAAGAGCACAGATTCCAAGAAAATTTATTTCCAAGAAAACTTTCCATTGATCACAAAGGTACTTGAATTCTATGAAAAGGCTCTCTAAACACATCATTTGAGCACATTTTCCATAATCATCATCTGTTAATATCCACTTGTCCATGGCATTTTTTTGTGGGTACTCAATTGCTTGTGATGGTCACCACATTGTTGGCACTAACACATACTTGGCATGTTTCAAAATTATCTACCAACAGATGTGTCCTCCAACATGATATCAAGCAAATACAAAGGACACAGAAATAATGGATTGTTGAAATGAAAGTATTTCTTACAACCCACAATCAAATTGACATGATCAATGAGTTGCTAATTATTTCGTACAGGGGTTAGGTGAAGGGACCAACCCTTGAAAGAGTACATCATATTTGGATTGATACAACCTTGTTAAAAACACAACCAATTTAGCTATGATAAAGGGGATTATTAATGCGGTTTGTAGCCCTGGAAAAGCACAGGGAACAACCTCAAAGGAAGTTCCAAAACATCCGAAAACTCCAGAACTTGAAAAGCTTTTGACTGTGGGGAATGCTGACATTCAATAGATGAAAAAGGAACTCAATAATCAAAAAGAATGCCATGCTGCACCAAGATCAGATTATCAAACTTACATATGAAGAGGAACTAAACTCTCACGAGAATTTTAGGCAAAAAGACTGCAGTCTTGTTGGCTCACATAGATTTAGTTAATTTCTACCATGTCACAGAATTTTGCAAAATAAAGTCCTCTTCTGGTTGCTGTCACAAAAGTCACTGTCATTTCACATTCAAGAGTGCTAGACCACTGTCGTCATTAGCAATAGCAAAAGCCCATGTTGCCTAAAGAGAAACAACGGACTTGGAGTCCACCAACTTATTGACAGACTGAAACAATCTTAGTGAACTTTAAAGAGTTGGTTTGTACAGCCTCATGAAAATTTGAAACATACAACCCCAAAAAGAATTGAGAACTTTTCCATACTTATGATTCAAGTCAACTTGAATAATTATAAGATGACCCTATAAAAAGGTTGTAGAGATCTGAGATCTACTACATGCAAGTGAACAAGGAAAACAAAAGCAAAAGAGAACAAGGGAAAAGGAAAACAATAGACTTAGCATTAAAAAACAAAGAACAAAGAGGAGTGGTTAGAAAAAATTCCAGTCACGTGTATGTTCAGCAACATGCATTGTAGTAATCAGCTACCATAAGATTCCCGCTGCCTCCACTAACTTCATCAGCTCCTGACAATGAGTTAAGGTCATAATGGTTTGAAATAGTAGCCACACCTATATTCAGTGTCCTTTGCAGACAGTGGGTAGATCCCATAGTGGTTTGAAAACAAAAGAGCAGTTACACTGAAGTTCCATAACCTTCCACAACATGTATGGTACTGACCAGCAAACATAACATCCCCGTTGAATTCATCAACTCCAGACAGTGAGTAGAGGGTACAGCTCAATGTATTACATTGACCAACATACTGAGTTTCTGTCACAAAACCAGAAGCAATCAGAAGATTCAGCAATGATGCTGGCTGGCTTAACAAAACATAAGTACTGAGAATTTTTCCATACTTATGTAAGTCAAACCTGGATAGAGTTGAGAGATGACCCATAACAAGGTAAGAGGTATTTCAGATCTGACAACATAAAAACGAAAAATCAGAATCCTTGAAAAAGAGGATACCCAGCAATTTCAGCTATCAAGAACTTTTTGAGCTACAAAGCCTGCTATAGATATTTCAGATATAGACAACAAAACAGCAACAAATCAGCAACAAATCAGCAAGCAAAGAGGAAACCCAACCAGAACAAAGGGAGAAAAAAAAACCCAAAACGGATGAATAGTATGAACAACAGTGACCACCATACACATGTTTAACAAACTTCAAACAGCAAGATCTATGGTATCAACACCATGACATTCCCTTCATCAGCTCCTGGCACTGGGTAGAGGTTAGTCCAAAATTGACCAACATACTGCATTTCTGTCACAGGGCTGGCAATAATGGGAATGGGGACACTCAGCCATGATGCTGGTGAGCTCAAAAACATCTAAAGAGAAGAAGAGGACCACGAAACCTAAGAAGAAAGACAAACTCAAAAAGAAAGAAGAAAAGATAAAGAAAATGAAAATCAAACAAAAGAAAAAATGAAACAAGAAACCAAAAGCATGATTTCTTGAGGGCAAATTGGGCTTTGAAAAGCTCCCAAATTAGGAAAGCTAAAAGCACAAGTAGTACCCATCAGGATACCACCAAACACTTCACTTCCATACATTAAGCATTCCATGAATTCCTAGGACCTCTTCTCCATTAGCAAAAAATTTGTTCAGACCTCTTTCACTAGCTCTCGTAAACACATGAACTGCTTGGACAACACCCTCAAAATGTAATACCTCTAGAAAAGAGATTTAAGGTAGGCCTCAATGAGTATCCAGGGTCTTCAACAAATTTTGGAACAGTGCAATCTCCATTTCCAGGAAAATGGATGAGTCCATTACTGTCTGATATAGTTTTTGCCTATTGTAAGAGGAGGGTGAAAACCTTGCATAGTCGTTTACTTGCCAAGAACAGGTATGGGACTTCCTGGATGTAGTATTATTACCTCAGGAAATGCTTGCAAAAAAAACAGCTGAAGGACATTGCTTAGCAAACCCTATATCAAGATACACAAGAATCATTTTCCTCCTTCTGAAGTTTCTTAGTTTCTTAAGAAGGACATAGCTGAGTAGTGAGCTCCATTACAAGATAGAGAAGGACTCTTCCTTCTTCCTTTTCTGAAGTTTGTTTTGTTCTATGGAGGACACATATCTTGGTTGCAAAAGATTTCAGACAGAGCAAACTTAATCTAAAGCCCAACAACGACAGTACAGAGAACAACTGAGGAAAAAAGGCACAAAATCGCATGAGAGGGCAGAGACAGGATGCACAAGAAACATCAAAGAGAACCGCATAGATTATGAAAGCATCCAGCAGCGAGAGCAGATGTCAATCAGCCGGCATCATCATTATCATCATCGTTCTATCTCATTGTGCAAAAAGTGCCGGAAACTTATCATATTCGTTAAGGAGAATATCCAGAACCCTTAGTCTCCATCACACACACAGAAGCAAAAGCACAAAAGGTTTCAAAGATGAAAAAGGGAACCCCAGCTCGCCGCCATCCTCGCACTTAACGGCCACCATTTTCCAGTCATCATAGACACTCCAGTATCTCTCTCCGGTGTGGTCTTTCTCTCCGGCGCGGTCGTCTTTCCCACTCTCCTCCTCCACTCTCCGCTACTTCTTCTTCTCCCCTCATAATCAGATCAGCAGCTTCTCAATGGAGTCCTTCAGTTGCTGGATTTGCGATTTCAATTGGCTGCCCTCGTTGGTCGTCACGGAGCAAGCAATCACCGGCCGGCATACCCCGCATGCACGTCCTAAGCCTTGCTTCGACGGCACGAATACGTACGGTACGTTCTTGTCCTCAGCCAACAAAGGCAAGTGTAGCAAAATCTCCAGCGGCTCTGTGTCCGCTGCCATGACGACGAATTCCGCGATTCCTCTGTTCAGCGTCTTGGTCGCCTCATTGGCTCCCTTCTTTAACTGCTTGTAGTTAGCTGCTTGCTGTACAATGTCCATGATGGAGATCGTCAACTGCGCATCTGCCAACGGATATGCCTTCGGATTCACTCCCTCCGATCCCATTCTGTCAAGCCCCCGTTCGCCTCCAAACCCTTCTTCAACAGTTATCAAACCCCAGCACACAACAAAATCAATTAAAAAACCTCCAAAAAAATACCTATCTCCCTCTCTTTCCCTCTCTGTCTGTGTCTTCCTCGTAAAACACAGAATTGCGCGAAACGAGGATTTCCCGAAAGACGACCGAGAGAACAGCAACAACGAGAACAACAACAAAGAAGCTGAGCAACCCTCTTCCGAGAAAGCTCGGCTTAGGGTTTCGTGGGATCGCGATGGCCGTCGATGAGAACTCTGGACGGTAGAGATTCAATAGAAAACGCGTCCGTAGGTTCGAGCTTCGTATAGAAGCGCAGGCAAACCAACACGACGACGCATCTCTCTCTGTGCCCCAGTACCCGCCGATTCTCAGACATAGGTAGGTTGGGGGTAGGTTGCAACTGTACCTGAAGCTGGAACAGTCCCTAAACCTAGTCTACTTGGGTCAATCTCTTATCACTTAAATGTTGGAATGGAGGTCTAATAATGCATCTCAATAATGTGGTCACCTAGCCTAGTAGAGGAGCTTCACCAATTGTTAGGCCAATCAACATAGTTAGCTACTAAACTAGGGTTCAAAAGTTTCTAATAGTCATATGGTTGGTCACTTAATCATATGTATTTCTTTCATTGAAGGAAGGAAATTAATTAATTAATTAATGGAAAACACCTAACAAGGGAACAAGAGAAGGAAAAAAAAGAGGAAGGACTGAAGTCCAAACAAAAGATCACACTCGAAAGTGCAAAACACACAATGGGGAGCCCCAAGAGGAGAAATCAGGAAACCCAAGACCTAATCCCATCACTAGTAGCATGAAGCAAGTTGTGCAATGAGATGAGCAAAAATCCTATAAGGACACCAAGCCTAAAAGAGGCCTCTCTTGTTGCCACAACTACCTAACACAAGATAATGGCGGCCTAAACTTTCTAAAGAGCCACTAACACCCTCTACCTATAAAATAAACAAATAATTGAAAAAGGAAGACTTCCAAAGCCTTTTGTTAATCATGCGATGTTGGTACATCAATGAAAGAAGTCGTTCGCCTTTTAACATAAACATCCAAATATCTCTATTGCTAGAGGGATGAATCATCTTCAAAATGTCAATCACAATATGACACAATCTTTGCCTAAGTTGTAATTGTCGCAACTATTCCCTGAAAAGAAGTAACCTATGAAATAAGATCCACACGAGTCGGGTCAATATGACTATGTCTACCAAAGTGCAAATACCATATGATGTGAGCACAATATCCACTCATCATCATGATGATTAGAGAGATGACATTGAAAAAACATGTGTTGTCTTACATAAAACATGGAACTCAACATCCTTAACAATGGAGACAAAAAAATCTCAAATTACATCATGTGTGGTCATGCGTTCTCACCCCATGAACACAATGAAATAAGTGTATCCATGTCGGATTTATGGGCTAGTCACATATGCATTGAAAAAGACCATGAGCTATGGAATAGGGGAGGCCCAATTTAATGTTTTGTGCTAAAGTGAAAATGTTAGAGGTTGTCTTAAAAGATGGGATGATTTGATAAGTAGAAAACCAAACATCTAAACCTAAGCTTGCACATGATTTTAAAATAACGCAATGACATTGTGAAAATAATTTTTGATGCGTTCCCAAGTCCCTTGTTAGTCCCAAGTCGGGACCAAATCACTCAAGTTGCGGAATTGAGGAAGACTCGGGGCACGTCCTAGCTTTCAGCATTAAAAAGAGTAGAGCGTGATGAAGCTCTGAGATTGGACTAGAAAGAAGGACAAGCTATTCACTCACTCAAACCTGCATCAAATCGACCAACAAGTTGGTTAGTTTGCATTCTACAGCACCCTTGGTGCTACGACAAGCCACGGGCAACCCTGGACTCACTTGACTCACCACAGCCCGGACTCGGGGGAAGCCACCACCTTCCCTCATATAGTATTTTCTGCATCTCTCTGCCGCACTTGCATCCAAATGGCACTTTTTCTCGGGACTCTCAAAGTGGAATCCCAAAACTGTCCCGGTTTGGACTCCCGGGACTTTGGGCATTCATAACTTCTCGTTCTGACCTCTGATTGAGATGAGGTTTGAAGCAAACTTATAGCTCTCCTTGAGAGCTTCCCAATGGTGTGTCGCACTTCACCTGCACACACCGGAGTCAGGTCGATTTTTGACTTTTAATGGTCGGGAGTCAAATTGTCAGTTTGACTCCCAACCCTTCTTTCGACCATAACTTGTGCTGTACATGTCCAAATGGATCATGCGAAGCCATTTTGGACATTTACACTTCAAGAAATTTTCAACAATATAAAGAACACTTCAATGCAAGGTGTTTTGACCCCTGCAATCATGTTCTAAATTTTCAGGAGTCTCGAAGGACTCTCAAGTCCCATTTTCGAGAGTGTGAGTGGCGACCTCACACTTCCCTCAAAGTGGGGTTGCGACAATTCTAAGATGATGCTAAAAAATGAGTGCTCAAAATGGGTGTTTGTCCTACCTCTTTTGGATAACTATTCAAATGGTGGGATGGAAATTTGAATAGTTGGAGGTAAAAGGTCACGAACCCACCTAAAGTGAGCCTAAAATGGAAATGAACCTAAACTATTAACCCTTATAACCCCCAATAATAATGAGTGTTTGTCCTACAAAAATTTAAATGCAATGATTGGGGTGACCAACCACCAATTCCCCAAATACACTACCGAAGCGATAATTTTCGATAAGCGAGAAACATGACCTATCCCACCTCTAGAAATGGGAAAAGAGGTTTGTTGACAAACTAAGGAAGTTTCTGGACACACTAAAGAACTTGGCCCTAAGAGTTTCCCAAATATGCGAATGAAGGTCAAATCAAAGGGGGCTAATTGGTGCTGAAAATTCAAGAATGGGGGGAAATAATGAAAAAGGTAATAAGGTTTTTGCGCGAAACAATGAGTGAAAATCCCAAATGCCACCTGCACATCCCCAACCTAAGAAAAGCTTATGTGATGAACATCATCATCTAAAACATTTGTGAAAAAAGATGTGAAGGAAAGGGACTTCAAAGGAACATTTAAAATCTTAATGCCCCCAACAGGGATACAAAAACTTGATGGAGGCAAAAACCCTAAAAACAACCCCAAAGGAAACCAAACAACACACTTGTGGGGTTAAACCGCAAGGCCTACCAAATTTAATTTTTTAAACAAATGATGAAAAACTTAAAAGAAAATTGAAGTAAGCCTAATGATGTAGGGGTTGTATGTAACGGAAGGTAACAAACAAGATGGGAAAAGGGTAACCAAACAACAAAGTGAGTGGAAATGAACTATAACCAAAAAAAAAAAGATTCCCACCTAAAAGATCCCCCTAATAGGTACCAATGGAAGATTAAATAAAAATAGATCATTTTAAAGGGAATGGTGACTAAAAAAAAGAAAGAGTTAAAGAGCATAAAAAAAATTGAATGGAAGGTATGAACTAAGATAATTGCCCACCTATAGCACACAACTTTTTAAATATAACCATACGAGAAATAATGTTGAAGGCATTTGCAATGTGTATTTGCAACACCACCCAATCAGGGTGAACATTTAAAGCTCCTCGAATACCATGCACCACTAGCTCATAGCCTCCTTTAATTGTGACCACAAACTAGTGGCACTAACAAAAAAAAACAAATTTATCTAGGAAACCACCTTTGTCACACAATCTTGTTTAAAATATGAAAAAAAAACAACCACATGTCCTAATATTGGCATTTAAAATTGAACGACCTAAATGTTTTCATATTTATTTAAAAATAACTCCCAAAATGTTTGTGGGTAGGCCATGTGTCTTAATCCTAATTGACCATGTGAATTAGACTACATAGAATTTTTAAAAAATTAAATGCCAAAATATTTTTAAAATTTTCCATGTGGTAGAACTTGATTAATTATCAAAAGTGACCAAATGAGTCATAACATAGTCACAAATGACAATACATATATGATCAATCAAAGGATGAAACCCTATTTCATTGATTTTTTTTCCATCCAAAGAGGGCATTGTTGCAATTATTGTTGTATGTAACTTGTCTAATGTGATTAATGTGGTTTTAGTCATGGATGTTGCTTGTGACTAAAAATCAATCACAAGGACTAGTTGAAAAAACCCATTTTTTCATGCATTTGGATAGAGAACCCATAATGTTTCCCATAAATTTCTCTTAAAGAAATTCACTTATAATCACAATCAACTTCTCCCAAAATAACCTAAAGTTCCAATAAAAAAGGAAATGATGGTTGAATCATAAAAGATTTTGGAATTGATAACAAGAAATATGATGACATGTTCATATATATGACATTTTATAAAGTGAAATGGATATCCTCCTAAATATGCCATCTAGGAAAATGAAGTAGAACTCCATAAAATTTTAACCCAATTTAAATGTATTAAGCATAATACATAGTTTATAAAAGGTGAAGAATATTACGATCCTTTGCAAACTTACAAGGAACGCAACATGGAAGCATGAAACAAAATCACATTTCAAATTTGAACAAAACTTGGAAGTGGCAATGCATGGAAAATCATGAGTAGTTAAATAAGAATAGGAATAAATAATGAATGAAAAAAGGTGAGAAGAGGAGAGGGTAAAAGAAAAAACTAGGGTATTATAATTTTAAAATTACTCTTCTTCTTTTTCATTTTGGATTGCCTAGTAAGAAATGATGAAACAAGTGGCAATATCATTTTTTTAGTTCAAGGTTGGGTGGTGAATATGTGTTATTACATTAATGTGAATATTTTATAGTTATAAATCTTGTAAAAATGTGAGGTGTGTTAATTTATGAGCTTATTTGTGTGATGATTCATGGCTTGTGGTTTGTTAGTTTATTCACAAAATGTAAAAAAATGATCAATTGTCACAAACTATATGTTGGACTTGGGAAACATGGTAGTTAATAAGGTTATAGTGTGCAAGCTTAGTTGAATCTATGATAGAAGTTGTGTGTTACAAATGGGGGTGTAAGTATACATGATGATCTCATTTTCTAAAAATTGGAGGTGGATTTTTGTAGCCATTAAAGTGATTATTTGTGTTAACATGTCACCAAGTTGGTAAGGGTAGTAAATTGGACTATTGTCATCTCCTATTGCAAATTTTTCAAAACTTATATAAAGCCACAAAATGATTATATGTTTTGCACTTATGTTTTTTTTGTGTTGTAAGAGGTTAAATGTCAAGGACACAAATATCCACAAAAACAAAGGTTAAAGGAAAGGTCTAAATCTAACTTTCAAACAAGGAATAAAACAAGATTATTTGATTTAAAAATAAAAATACAAAAATTAAGAACAAAAACATAAGATGTGCAAAAAGAAACGTGAAAATGGATCTTTATTATGCTAACATATGCAAACATGAACGTGAAAAAAATATGACAAGACTATGGTGCAAGATTGTGAGCTGAAAGCATGATTAAGTATACAACAAAAGTAGTTATGAATAGTTATAGTCATATTTTTACACAAATGCAAGAACCCAACAAAAAACTGTCTCCTGATTAACTACTGTCCATCCTTCAAGGTGTGCTGGTGGGTGCTGGTTCACTTTGACCCCACTTCTAAACCAATTACTTTTTACACCAGAGAACAGGCCATAGACAGGCAATTTTGTCAATTCAGCTCTCCAATGGGCAAGCCCACATCATTGTCCAAAAATCTCTAGGAAAGGTAATACCTCATAGATCTGCATCAGTTCAGTGAAGACTTGAAAAGAATGGGGCCAATTTTACATACACTACTCTCTTTGGAACTTGGTATTGGGTCTCCCTTGATATGTAAGTAGTGTGGTGGTTAAATAATAGTGACAGAGGAGCTTAAAACATGACCTCCCAACAATAATCTCAATCTCTTCCACTCTGTGATTGCAAGGAAAAGAAGAGTGAATTTTCAATCTATGATGATAACTAAGGAGCAGACATGCTTTTTAACCTATTCTGCACAGATGTAAGATGTAAATTTTGTACCTGGCTAGCCGATTGAGCTTGACTGATCATGGCTGCTGAGCTATGAGTGATTCCTCAGTGATTCATGAGGTTGTGTTGTGACCATAGTAGCTCAAATACCACTTTGCAAACTTCTTCAATCATGTTTCAATATTTGTTCCTGGCTTGTTTTGCAACTGAGCCTGAGCTACAGAAAGGTTGTTGGATGGGTGAATGGGGACATCCTCATTGCAAGGCATTTTCACGGTTTCAACCAGCACGCAAGGAAGCTGTGAGCCAATAATAAGACTCGCATCAAAAAACTTAATGTTTATGCGACGAGACCGTGCCCGACAGGGGCCGAAACCGACAGTCCTTAAGATAGTGGAAACACATCCACAGGTGCGGGACCAGTCTCAGTTGATTGCCGATCTTTTGCGACAGTTGCCTCTTCTTCATCACGCATATCCGTATAATATGTCAAGCTCCCCTGGGGGAGCGGTGGGTCCCTTGCGGAGTCGTCGTCTTACGCGTTTGTTGTGATCCCCAAGCTCCGACTTTTAAGGTGGCAGCGGTTTCCGACTTTTTTTCTGTAGCACAAGTTGCTTGCTCAACCCTTTTCTTCTTCGCAATTATTCATGTCGCTGGACCTGTTCTTCACATCACGGACCACAGCGCGGTGCTCTTTTTCGTCTCTCTCAAGCTTGCTTCTGTATAAGTACGTTTTCTTGATGAGAATGCTCAGCTTCTCCATCTCTTTATCGCAACTACTGTCTCGTTCATCCCGCTTTCTTTCCGTCTATACACCCCCCCCCCCCCCCCTTCTTTTTTTTTCTTC
>Ga0116227_10010901_pt1 | contig 15587 bp, 10 predicted proteins | sample S1TSphgellanicum_FD_89693 | JGI IMG/M metagenome (GOLD analysis project Ga0116227, IMG submission 89693) | Host-associated microbial communities from peat moss isolated from Minnesota, USA - S1T2_Fb - Sphagnum magellanicum MG | ecosystem: Host-associated > Plants > Peat moss > Unclassified... | reverse complement strand
TAAAGATAAATAATAAAAAAAAAAGTAAAAAAAAACGATGTTGTGGGGGTGAACAAATGAAAGAAAAAAAGAACGTTGGGTGGGGGGTTGGGGGGGGGGGGGGGGGGGGGGGGTGTGTGTGGGAACTAAAATGACGAATCAAGTTACTTACTAATATCTATGGATGGATGGAAAAAAAAAATTCCTTGTGGATTTTCTGGTGGATGAATGCATATGGATGAAAAAATGGACAGCCCCGTGGGAAGAAGAAGTAACAACAATGAAGTTACTTGTAATGATGCATGAAAATTGAAATTTTTCATTGCATTCTTGTTGGGGGAGGGTTTTTTGGATGAAATGTTGTTGGATGAATACTTGGGAACTAAAATGATGAATCGAGAGTTGCTAACTATATATATGGAAGGATGGAAAACAAATTAATGTACTAGTCTTCTTGTGGGATTTTTTGGTGGGATGAATACATGGATGAAAAAATGGACGGCCTCGCATGCATGATATTGTCAATTGTTGGCCAGAACGGTAACTGTCGTGTTGTACTGGTGGTCACAAACTGGGCAGTCCCGTTGTGTCTCCCTTATTACAGACCAAAACGGAAAAAGGGCCTTGGGGGGCCCCCATTACTTATTTTAATTTACCCAAAAAAAAAAAAAAAACTCATTTTGAAGTTTGTATTTATTCTTTTTCTTTTGGACTTTTTTTTTAAAGAAAATAATTCAACTTAGGTAAGTACAACAAAGAAGAAGAAAAAATGAATTTCTTTTTAAATTCTAAAATAAGATTTTGTTTTTTGTTTTTGTTTTTGTTTTGTTTCATTAAGTCTGCAATTTGTACCTTATCAATTGTTTCAAGAAAAATTGATTATCAATATTACTTGAAAAATATTTTAAGACCTTAAAAAATAAGTATGCTATTTTGTACCTTATCAAAAAAAAATTAAATAAATTTAATCATCAAAATTACTTGCAAATTTAAAATTTAAAAAACCTTAATGTGGGCTCATTGAGGTTGGAATTTTATCGATTATTGCAAAAAAAAAAAAATTAACAAAGTTACTTGCCAAATCAAAAGACCTTAGTTTGGGAATTTTTTTGCATGAAGAATGGATGAAATGATTTGTCCTAGCAAAATAGATGTCTTCCTTTAGAATTTACAAAAAATGTAATTTTTATGTTTAACATTTTTTAAAAAATTAGGTGTGAAATTTCTCAAGGGTTTTTTCTCAATTAGGTGGGTTTACAATATTTTAGCAACAAGCTACTTGATTGGTCTTCCATCCCACCCTAAAAAAAAAGAAAAATAAAATCATTATTTTTTAATCTTTTCGCAATTTTTAAATAATTCAATAACTAGATTTTGTACATTATCTCAAGATTAAAGGAAATTGCTATATAGAAGAAGCACAAAAAATGAATTGAATCGTATAACATTAAACTTTGATGTGTAAAATAGACCTCTCAACTTTCTATCATATGGAAACAATGTCAATGGCACTCGTTTATGGAGAAAATTATGATTTGGTGCAAGAGGTCAAGTTTCTATGATGCAAAATGGGAGTCTTCAAAACCAATACTCTTGATGACAAACCCTTTTTTTTCTCAAATTGATGAAGATTTTGATAAAGATCCTTTCATTATTGGCATCAAAAGTCAATTGAATAATCAAAATCAAGGCTAAGATTTCTTAAGTGATCACAACAAGTTTGAATTTCAAGATGGTTTGTTATATCACGATGGACTTGCGTACATGAGAAAAGGATACAACAAACTATGACTATAAAGAAAATATCACATATTCTACGAGTTGAAAAGAGGCCCATATGTATGTGGAGAAAGAAGAAATGTAAGGATTGTTTTAAGAGTGAGTGTAAATGTTCATGTGTGATGGTGTCATGACACGTGAGGAATCAATGATCTTGTGTGCATTAAGCATCTTTCAAAAACACAATTAATGTATGGTGACTTGATCGTGCAAACATTTAGCCAAATTCTAAGTCTATAATTCAACCGTAATGTAAGTTTGTGTATGGTGACTTGATCGTGCAAACATTTCAACCAAATTCTATGATTCAAACATAATATAAGTTTATGTAATGCTTGACTTGATCATGCAAACATCCTCACAGCATTTGCAATCATGGGCACAGATAGATAGATAGATCGATAGAGAGAGGGAGGGAGAGAGAGAGAGAGAAGACAAATGCCCCAGCAGCACATTTCTGAGAGTACTCAGCAAAGGTACTCTCAGCAATGGAAGGTATGGAGTATGGAGTGCATTTGTGGAGTATTTTTGGCAATAGGTAAACAATTTTCTTGGCAATAGTAAATAAGAGGAGCTTCTTGGCCTTGTGGGCTACTGCCCCTGACAGGGATAATAAGCATGTAAGCACTAAAAGGACATGTAATAATAATGTGAAGACAGAGGGTGCAAGAACTGCTGCAGTCCTGCAACAACACTCAACTCAATCTCGTCTGAACTTAATCTCGTCTGTGCTTGTTTGTAGCATATTTATTTATGGCAGGAGAGATAGGGCTGGTTGATCATTCTCCCAAACTGTCCCTCTGTTGAGTTGAGATCAGGTCTGTCAGCAACTTCACATGAGCGCGCGCGCGCGTCCACACACACACACACACACACACACAACAAGTATAATAATGTTGGATCAAAACAACACATCTCCTAGGCTATTCATTAGATGGGCTGCCTCCCAAGTTCTCTCAAAATAGCAGTTTCTATGTGAGGACGGAGTGCCTCCACTTTTGACCCTACACAATTAAAACATTCCATCCTCTCGCTCATTGACATTTTTAGCACTCTACACAACATCTCTCCAATGTTGCCCAACATCCCTTGAGCCTTACCAACATCCCTTGAGTCTTAAGGTTTCTCCAACAATACCCCCAACATCCTCAACTTCTCTTGACATCCCTCGACATCTTCCCATCATCCCCCATCACTATAAAAATATTTTTAACAATGTTGAGATTTAAAAGCCATCTACAAGGGGTCACATCAATCTTTGTTAGTGGTCGGCGCATATATTGTCATTCTTCCATGCAGCAATGGAATTATGCTGCTTGTTGTTATTTTCACCTTTAAATTTGATGTTGTCACCATTGCATCTTTTGCTTTTGTTGCCATTGTTGCCTTGTTCCACATATAAATTTAGAACATGTAAATTAGTTGAGCTTCATAATGTGCATTATGATTTTTTTTTGAAAGACATTGAAAATGGAAGCTCCAATAACCAATTGTTGGTTTCACAACTACCTTTCCAAGTGCTCGTTGTGTTCAATGAAGTTTTGTTATCATTTTAATCACAAACTAGTGGTACCCGTGACCTTCGGACACCCGTGGCTACGCCACTCCAGCCACCCCGAACGCGCAGTGGTCCCGACCGACGTTGTGCGAGTATCAAAACCAGTCGTGTGTACCCTCAAGTTATCAGTCCGGGTATTTACTCCCTTACCCGACGTGAGAAAACCCAAAACCCCGATTCTGACATTTTGAACCTTGGTTCCCAAAAGTTTTGGAAATTTCCAAAAACACGCTCCTCTATATAACCACCGATTCTTTTGATAGTTTTCGAAGGTTTTAATATCCGCCTCTGGTGCAGTGGGAGAGGGATGCGATCCGACTGTCATTCCTACCCTTCGGACGGCTGCAATGCTTTATGGAGACAGTTTGTACATGGAAACCATGATGGTCCAACCCCCATCACAGACTAACACCAGTCGCCCGCTGCTTCACCGACCTCTCCCTCCCCCACCCCCCAAAACCCCCATTAGACAAACAGACGAACGGACGTAATGAATTAATATATAAAATGTGCAAACCTTGAGGTATGGATGAACTTTGATCTATTTATATATACAATTCAAGACTCCCACTTCAATTCTTCCTTGCCTTGCAAATTTCACATTATATTTTGTTGACTTAAAAAGCTTGCATCTCTAAACTCCCATCAAATTTCAAGCATCAAATGTTTGTTTCTTCATCTCCTAACATAGTAACAATATCAATTTCAAATGAACATGTTGACATTGCATGCACCTTAAGAAACGATTCATCTACAACTTCAACAAAAAAATGGGTGGCCATCAATCCAAATGGAACTCCATGCAAGAATCTAAGATCCCATGTGTAAAGGTGAGTGTCATTTGTTGAATACCCTAACATAGGAACAATATCAATTTCAAATGAACATGTTGGCATTGCATGCACCTTAAGCAATGATTCATCTACAACTTCAACAAAAAAATGTGTGACCATCAATCCAAATGGAGCTCCATGCAAGAATCTAAAATCCCATGTGTAAAGGTGAGTGTCATTTGTAAAAGAATTGCAAGAACATTGAACTTTAACAATGTCACGAGTCTTGAATGTTGATCATATTCAAAGTATTATGCAAAGAAAATTTCCAAAAAAATGTGAGAGTTCAACCAAATGTTATATGGGGTTATAAAGTTTCCTTGGGTTGAAAATGTCCTTGATCATAAAAAGTAAGATGATTTAAATGAAATACAAAATCCACAATGAAGTACAAAAGAAATTGTTTATGCATAAACTTGATGAACTACAAAAACATGCATGTCACTATAAACAACTACACATTCAAGGGTAACCATCAATGAATATTATGTGATGTCCACTAGCCAATATGCAAAAAATGGGCGACAATTTGATGCCTTTGGTGAGCTTTTGTGGTTCAACAAGTTGTGAATGGGGATCATGTAAAGTGTAAAGGAAACTTGTATAATTTGTCTTAATTTTCCACTTGCTAAAAGAAGGATAGCCTATGACAAACTTTGAAGGTTGTATGGAGTTATTTGATTTCTTCAAAGTGTTGAACAACTCTTGCAAACAAATTGGATCAATAATATTAATTAGAGAACGGTTGAAGAACTGCACACTTTTGTCTTTCAATTCATTCAATTTGTAATGCAAAATGCTTTATTCATTCATGTTTTGTGTGATGTAACAATTGCCATTAACAATTAGTTTTGAATTTCTATCTATGTGTACATTGTGAAAGGTTAGAATGGGTCTTTATTATTTTGTTTATCGAACAAGTTGTTGAAGGTTTCAATGTTTACAACTTGACAAAAGTAATCGTGGATTCTTTGGTTATGCATGTTGGTCTTTAATTAATATTTATTTTAATTTCAAAACTTCTTTTTTTGGGATTAGATGTTGTGACAATTTTTTTAAAATCAAAGACTAATGTTACAATGTAGTTGAAAAAAAACACACACAGTGTTATGATATAAATGAAATTCCAATATTTTTCACACATGTACATAATTTATAAACAAGACCCACAAACTAAGAGTTTGACTTTACTTTATAAGTTTAATTGGTTAAATGCAATTGAAATGGTGAAACAACAATGCATTATCACTTATTTGATTTCATTAAAGAACTTGAATGCACAAATTCCCCATTCAGGACATTATGCACACCACTCAAGTGATTTATAAACAATTTTCAATGCTATATTTTATTTTATTTTTATTATTTTTTTGGGCATAATTGAGCATTTTCAAATTAGTCAATATTTTTTGGAGAAAAATATTGGCCCAAAACAAATGTTGATCACACCCTTGTTTAATAAAACATTAGTGGTGCAATAGTTATATTTTCTCAAACTAATTAAATGTTTGCCAATTGCCATGCAACCATGAAACCTCCTCTTGATTATCAATGATCAAGTTATGGTTAAGGATGTAAAATATAAAAGATGTCTTTCAAATTTCAGTTTCATAAAGAGTAAACTTAAAAATAGGTTGATGAACCATTTGGATTTACTCACTAGGATGTTTGTTAAAAAAATCATTTTGCACACATTTCCTTATGTTACAACAAGTGCTTATAGTGTTGCACAAAGTCTGGACATGGAGCATAAGCATAGTTCAAGCAATAACAAACCTCAAATCCTCTAACATTTTCCTTTTGTGCACTTTGTGTTATTTATGTGTTTTCAAATATGAATTTTGCATTGCTTGAATCATTTCACTAAATATTTGTTAATCTAATAATTGATATGACATATGTACATGTATGCAATTTAATTGTTTTGTAACTTAAACTTCATTTCACATTATTCTTTATTGTTTTGTATTGTTTTTGTAGACAATTTCCTACATTCCCCTTATGTGATTTTCCATGTAACTAGTTGTTTTCTACTATTTTTGCATGTGGTTGTTATTTTTTCCAATTGAATTTTAATTTTTTGTTAATTTTTTTGCCTTTCAATTTCAAACTTTCATTTAACTTTCTAACTTGTTTCAAGCCATGTGTTAACATGTTTAACCACTTGAACACTCAAAAGAATTTGGAGTTGTTGATTTGACATATGTGAAGAACCTTAAAGTAACCACTTGTGCCACTTACCAAATTGGAAAAAAAACCTTGACAATGCCCCTTATTGTTTGATTGGTGTTGTTGGAAACCCCTTGATGAATAGGGGTGCACCCATGTAGTTTTATATTGTTTGGACCTATGGTGCATAAATAAATAAATATTGAATAATTATATCATTCAAAAATCAATAAAATCAAAAGTAAATTTTTTAAGGAAATCGGGGTGCATTATTGGTACCATTGGAAAGCCCTTGATGAATAGGGATTAATACAAGTGATTTTGTAATTTTTAGACCTAAGGTGCATGAGGTATTGAATTTTGAATAATTTTGGATTAAAATTTTGATTAAAGGGTGCATTCTTTTTTTTAAGGATTTGCCTTTGGCATAACCAATTCTTAAATTTTGAGGTTTAATGCTATCAAAACATGAATGCATTTTTATAATCTTGTAATTTTTTTGCATGGAGTTTTTCCTTATGTATTATATTGTTAAAATCCAAAGTAAAAGATGATATAACAAGACATCACAAATTTACAAGTTTAAAGTTTGTTCCAAATTTGTGTAAATTTTGTTATTTCATAGGTTCATGTTGTTTAAATGTGAATGTCATGCATTATTTAAACACGAATAGACATATAACATCCATATCTAAACAATAGGAACAAGCATATGACATTCGTGTCTAAACAATGTGCATAACAATGATGGTCAAATAATACAAATAGATCAATGATAACCTATGAAAAATAGATTTCACACAATCATCATTACTAAATTGTGGCCCATGAAGTTTGTGATGGAATGGGGGATGCAAAAACACAACAAAGTGTTTATAACCAACCTTTTCCTATTTAATGGACTATTAAAACGTCTTGAATTTTTATTTATGACATATTTAAGGGAAATTATTTAAATAAAACTTTCATGTAATAATACAATGCAACTTTTTTTGGGTCATAGAAATTAAAATCATTTTTTTTGGCAACTTGTAAATCATGATTCTAAGAATATTTTCTTAAATTGACCAATCATATCATGCCACATCAACTTGATAACTTCATCCACTCCTTATAAGGACTTTGTGAAATTGCTGATTGTGGCTCCTAATAAATAAAATGCACCCAAAATCCAAAACTTTAATGAAAATGACATTTTAAATTTAGGTTAAAAAAAAGTGTACTACCTTTCAATACTACACCCATAAGTTAGAAAAGATAGTGCCAAAAATTAACCATGAAGATTATTTTACTTATCTACTTCCTTAAAGTTTGGTCATTCAATTTTTTAAAGTTTTTTTATGAAAGTTTATTACTTACCTTACTATTCATAATGAAGGCTTTTAGTGAAATGAAAGGTGTTTTGATGGTACAATGTAAATAAAGAGTCATAATGTTGTAGTTTTCATTGCAACACATTTTTGAGGTGGCTTTAAATGGGTTTGGAGAAAATTTTGTGGTAGAAATGTGGAATTAAAGGTGGATCACATCATATGGTCTCATTATGTTATGATGTTAACGCACATTTGAACACTTTAATGGTTGATTATAATACAATTTTAACTTGCAATAACTTGTCACAAAAACTAAAATTTAACAAAAGGACTATAAAAGATTAGTTTTAAAAAGAAATTTTCCATGAAATTTTGCACATACAAAAAGATAACCATAACAGATAATTTTTTTCATGAAAACTTTAAGTTTTTTTGAAATAATGATATTCATATTAAATGATAAATAAATGTTTTGTAGTATGTTATATTATAATAATGTTGATGATTATGATCTTTTTAAGTAGTAAAATGTTTTTCTATTGTAAAAGTGTAGTTGGGTAAAGTGTTTTTTTAATCATAAATAAAGTGAAAATTTCTAATTAATGAAAAATGAAAAATTGTTATTAAACAAGGTGCTTAAAATCAATTATTAATGTACAATTACATAAAGGCAAAAGTATGAATTAATTACATGTTGATGGTTTATATAACTTATTTTACTTTCAAAGCCCAAATAAACCATATGTGATTTTAAAAATTCAAAGTAAGTGAAGTTTTATGTGTTACTACTTTTGATATTATATGTACTTCCAATTTTGACACAAAATGTGTACACCATACCATGGGAACACCCTAAAAACATTTGCACAATTTTTTTAGTGTATTTGGAATACTTTTTTTTTTTGTTGTGATACATAATGGATATCAAAAGGGGAAAAAAATCCAATTATATTTTTAGCTAGTGCTACACATTGATTAATGCCTTTAAAACAAGGTGTTCCCAAAATAAGCACATGTTTGTTCCGCAATGGGTGAATGTTTATTTTGGAAATGCCTTGTACTCAAGCATTACATTATTTTTTCTTTCTTTACAACATTCCTTTCGGTGGAAACAAAAAATGGCAAAGTTATTTATATTGAGCCTATAATACTATAGTAGTTTTTTAGGTTCAGAATTGAGGTGCTGAATAATTAATTTAATTTTCAATTTTTAATTCAGTGATTAAATTTTGAATTAAATTTTTTTTAGCATTTTGTATTAAAATTATTATAACCAAAAGCTTATAAAAGAAAAAATTTGTGATTGTGTGGTTAGGTGGTTAGTAGGTTATTACTGAAAGCTACTTAGAGAGGTTCAGGATCAAACTTGGTTGACTATACGAATTTTTAAAATTTTCATCATAACTAAATATTAATATTTTAAAAATCGGCAAATTAGAAAATAATTAAATTTATGTTGAACCTAAAAAGGTACTATAATAATGTTATGCAAATATTAAAAATGGCACCAAACCCCATAGATGATCAAATTGTTATTTTTCCTATTTTCATAATCATTATTTTCAAAAAATCAAAAAATTATTTATATTATATAACCAAAACGTTTGTGGGTTGATTTTTTTAACACTTGTGCACATTATTTAATGGGAAACCAACGTGAAAAGCTATGAACCTTCTCATGTGTGTTAATTGTTGCAATGAGCCTTAAGGTTGTAATTAATGTGGTTAATGATCGAATATGGGACAATGTTACCCATTAATTTTGAACAATGTGTAAGTTTGATTGTTAAATTGCCCATACATGTAATGATTATGTTTTCACAAAGTTTAAGTTGTAAACATGAGTTGGCCTTACTGCAAACATTTCCTAAATTTAATCACCAAGATTATTCCATTAATTATTTCATGGTAATGATATCAAAGTGATGACTTGTATATTGTTTTGGTCGTGTTCACAATGAATCATAGGGCATAAGGTGATTTCATAATGTGTTTTTTATGTTTAATTTTGGGTTATAGTCACAACAAGTTTGACAAAATTGGTTATCTGAAGTAGGGATAGGTTAGGGTTTAAAGGCACATTGCATGTGAACTTGAAGATAATATTATAAGTCACCATCACTAAAGGGATGTGTTGAGGATATTGAAAAAAACAACTTGGATTAAAAGGTCACAAAGGATATTTTACACATTTCACATTCATTATGAGTTCATTTGGAGTATCATATTAAGGCCCTTGAATTTGTTAAAGATTAGTTTTTTAGAAGGGTGGGTATTGTTTCATTCAAGGAATGGAAGTTGTGTTTCAAGACTTGAATGCAAATGAAGAGGCAATAGAACCCAACTTTTAATCCTTGGTGGGCATTTAAAATTTTACTTTAACATTTGGAACATGAGGCTTTGGAAACCTATGATAGTTAGACATAATGAATTGTTTATCAAGAAAAATTTTGAATTGTGGAAGAATATTGGACACAATAGATGGAGAATTATGACCACTTTCCAGGAAAGGGCAATGATGTTTGGGTGACCATGTTAAATTTTAATCAACCAACTAGCATTAGTTCCTAAGATGAATTGATAAATTCTTCTACCAAGGGTCTAAATGTTGGGGCTTATGTGGATGCATTAGATCCCACATGTCTTATGTCATGAATTTCCTAGGCAACATTGGGTGCCATTGTAACCATTGGTGATCCACCAACATTTGACCCACAAGACTAATTTTTCAACTTTTCGAATTAAAGTATGGGGGCATTCACAAAGATTGGATACAAACAAATTAGGATTTCCAAAAGGAAAAGGATGTTATTCCACATACCATGTACACAAGTTTGCCACAATTGCTAAGGAAAGGGGTGGTACTTTCATGGAACATTAATTGGTGCAATTGTACATGTCTAATCCAAACAAGACAAGAATGTGTAAATGATGGTAAAACCTCAACTCATTACTAATCATGAAAGTCATGCCACATTGATAAAACCATTTCACATTGTGGAAAGGACAAATTGAGGATTTTTTTTGCTGGGAGTTTGTAAACTTGATGTCATCATGACCACCCAAAGGGATTCCAAAAATGAAAAATCAATGGCGCCTCATAATGGGAAGGCCAAAGGGGGTCAAAAGGGGGGGCAATCTAGGCCTTCCCCATATTTTCAACAAAGTAGGGCCAAGGGGTTATGTGTTGGACTTGTGAAGATCCGAGCACATGAAAAAGGAGAGCCCAAAACAAAAGTAAGAGATCTACATCCAAATGCACATCTTCAAGTACTGATCAAGAATGTGAGCATTGTGGTGTTGGGGGTCATGCCATTGACCATTGTTATTCACTACATCCAAAATGTTGTTTTAATAAATATATCAACGACAATGATGGTAAAAGTAAAAAGGGATGTGGGGGAAACATGGGCAAAGCCACAAGCAAAGCTTTGGGTAAAGCTAATGACCAAGGTCAAGGTGACATGGCCATTACATAAGATCAATTTGCTTGGTTCCAAATTCCTAATTAATCACCAACATGGTAAGCCAAAAGTTGAAGGAGAAGAAGGCAACAACACAAAGTTACACAAGTGCACCCATATATTTAAGATCAAATCCTTTTTCAAGATTTTTTGTGTAGCAAAATTTGTTGGTTCCATTGATGTTCCCCATAATGCACATGCTTTGAAGGAAAAACACCATATTGTTTTTCCTAACCCATTGAAGTGAATTCATCAACTACAATTATATGTTTCAATTCACATGCCCCATAACCATGAGGAGCTAATGAGGGACTAGATCCTCAAAAGGGGCAGTTTACACACTAAATGCATCTTCCCTAATCATTTACATTGGCCAATAATGTGTTAATCGATACATCCACATCCCCAAACATGGGGCATGTTCCCATGAAACCAATAAGAGGAAGATCTTCATCTCCTATATTGGATGTGAATGGGGTGATGTTGGGGGTAGCTACATCCATTTGCCAAGCCCCATTAATTTTTGCCATCACAATGGCAACCCTTGGAGTGTAACCAACTTCCATTTTCCAATTGTAACCATTTTATGTGAAAGTGATGGAATGTCAACCCTGATCATAAACATGGCCTCAAAGTTGTTAACAACAACTAATTTGGAGAAAGTATAACCTCAAAAAATGATACATTTTTATGTGGACATTCCTCTTTCATGATAAGTTATAGTTGTCAAATCATCCAACTTTATAACATGAATACACCAAAAGTGGTTTTTGTGTGTAACAAGAAATGTGTTTTCCAATTCAAGAGGAATGGACATGGGCAAGCATTTTAATTTTCCTTCGAAAGATTTTATTGGACTTTGGTGCCCAACTAATGATGTTGGGAGTTAATCAACATTTGTGGATATTGACATAATAGATGAAGACCTTGAGCCATGCCCATATTAGATTTTGACATTGATGGGTGCATTTGAGAAAGCCTATAGGATTATTAAGAGTAGCATTTTGGTGCAGTTAAACCCTAACCACCCAACAAACCATTCATCAATTTAAATATGAATCATGGTGATAAATGCTAGATCATATGACGTGTTTGTGGGGTGCATTGTGTTATATCCCATGGGATTTCTATTGGATTTTTGGGAGAAAACTACTTCCTATGAACTTGGATGGTAATCAAAAAATAAGCATTAAACTCAATTCCAATATTTTATACAAATTGTTGGATTAGTTGAAGGTGTTACCATGTTGGTTATATTTTCCAACACAATACCTTGGGCAATTGGGGCTACTAAAGGGGAACTTGGATGCATATGATGTCCCACCTCCACTTGAGCATGTTCACATGTGACCCACCACCATTACAGGGAACTTTGGATTAGTTGGAGAAGCTGATAGATTGGTGTGCCCTAAAAGCATGGCAAAGTAATTTACCACCAACGCCCACAACATAAATGGCATTCTTGCCATTGCATGGCCCACTAAAATCACTCTAGTATGAACCACATTTATTTTATGGCAATTTCCTAAATAAGAGGTATGTTTATTGGAGTTGCTAATTATAAGCATGTATAGACATGAATATGGTGTTTTAGGCATGTATATGGGTTCACAAATACTTGTATGTAGACTCCAACATCTATGTTCAAAAGGTTTCCATGCACAATGTGGAAATGTTGTTGGACCGATATCCATAATTATTACCAGACACAATTGTGCATGGATGGGTGCATCCACATTTACATGAGTTAGAAGACACGTAATTAATGTTTAATATTAAATGTTTTGTGTTAAAATTCGTGCTAATGTTGTAAATATTTTTTTTTAATGAAAATTTTAAATTTTATTATGGAAAAATGTCATGTGATTTGGAATGAACTTAATCATGATAGAATACTAAAAAATACAAGCATAAACATTTTAATTTATGTTTATTAAACATTGTAAAAACTTTTTTTGGGGGAGATTTTTTTTAAATGACATATTTTGGGGGATGTTATTTAAACAATTATTTACACAATAATATATTGCAACATCTTGTTAGATCAATTTTGATTTTTTTCAATTTTAAAATTTTTATTTAAAGTATATTCTAAAAATATTTTAGGATAAGTAGTCATTTAAGTGGGCAGGTGTGGCTTTTGATAATGTGGAAACACTTAAATATTTATTGACATGACATTACATTATTGGGGGTGTGAAATAATTTGGATGATGTTGGCCCAGTGGATATATTATTAATAGTTGGATGGCCAAGTTAAAGCCAATCTCAAGCAAATACACACAACAATACATTTTAGGTTTTGCAATTGGCTTTTACAATTACATACTAGTTAGAAATGACACATGCAACTAATGATTAATGAGTTGTTAAACCCATGTCATTTCACCCATTTAGTCATAATGGACATTCAATTGCAAAGCCCAATCATTTTAATGATTTAAATTTTAAATTTTTCTTATAATAATGAAATTTCATGTCATCACTAACCTTGGTATGACATGTAAAATGCTTGCCATCTCAATTTAGTTGTTTTTTTTCACTAGATGTTACAAAACATGCCTTGATGGATTGATGACATGTGTCAAAAATCTATAAACATGTTATGAATCATTACACATGACCAGAAATCAACTTATTTTAGCCCATGTAACTAACGTAACCAAAAGTCAACCATGCCTAACCTAATTAAACTAAGCAACCTAGCTTAGTTCGCTTAGCAAAAAGTCGGCCTAGTTTAACATAGTTAAACTAATTATTTATGTTAAGCAACCTATGTTACCGAACCTAGGCTAGGTGGCCTAGATTCAAAATAACGTTACACTCCTAGCCCAAGAAATTTATACTAGGTTATATAACCTAAGCCAAGTGGCCTAGGTATCATAAGTTAAAAAAATGAGGACTTCAACCCCTAACCTTCACTTTGGGGTTCAAATCTTCATCCATTGCACCACCACATTTTTTTATACCAATTATATTTAACACAAAGTTATAAAGCTCAAAATTTTTAACCTTTAATTAACCTTGGCCACCATAAGTTGACCTAGGTCAACCTATTTACTACTTACCAACTTAGCTAGCTTAGACTTAGACCTCCTTAAGTTGACTTCATATGTAATTTGTCAACCTATACTACTTATAATTAACCTAGCCTTTAGAAAAAGTATTCATAAGCTTGAAAAAAAACCTAGGATAATTATGTTGCATCTAGTCACATCATAGTTACATGTAGTTGCATATAGTCACATTTAATTGCACAAACTTGAGTTGGTTACAAACTTGATAAAATGTCTTATAATGAGGTTACCTAGGTTGATTTGGCAAAAATATTGGTGCCACAAATATTGGTGCCATAAATTCAAAACCCACAAAAACTTATGGTGCCACAAAAAATCATGGATTGCCATGAAAATTTGTGACACCTTGTTACCAAATGGCATGGCATGTCATCATCACATGGAAGACCAAATCGTTTTAATTACAAAGGACAACAATATTTTCAATTAATTTTAATAAATGAAATTAGTTCATCAAATCAACGACATGAATCATGATGTGAAGTTAATGTCACAAGTCATGAAATGTTGTGACTACTAGTCAACCTCGTTGCCATGTGACATGCCATTTCAACATCACACAACCATAAGTTGTTATTATTCACCAAAAGTTACAAGAATCAATGTTATTTTGTCATTACTTAATTTTGGATGATTAAAAATACATTAAAAATACATTTTTGAAAATTTGATATTTGTGTAAAAACCATCAAGTTGTAAGATCGATTATAATTGCAAAACCATAATGCCACGTGACACCACAACGTCCTTTATAACTACACAATCATTAACATGATCTTGTAGTTACAATTATAGTTTAAAAAAACAATAGTCATTTTTTAAACCGGTTATATAACCCAAGATGTGTTGTTGTGACATGTGGTGGTTTGCTTGACCCATGATTAAATTTCTTTTGGGAACTTCAAGTATTGTTACATTTACATGAACAACCATTCATCTAACTTTTGGAAAATGTTTTTCCATTAGGTGACTCATGACAATAGGTTTTGGTAAACCCTTGGCAACAAGTTCATGCTTGGTTGAACAAGTTGTTTTTGGCGGATGTTACATTAGTGGGATTTCATGCACATTGGTTATGTTAGATATAGACCAACTAGTGGGTAACCTGTGGCTATGCCACTCCAGCCACCCCCAACACTTTGTGCTTTCATGTTTGGATTTGTAGCCAGGTTTGGCTAAATCTTCCTTCATATAATTGCCCACTTTTTCCACATCTTCCTACAGATGATGGCCATTTTGGCTACAAACAAAAACAATTCGCAAAAAAAAAAACCCATCGGTGCTATTATTACCATATGGTTGAAGAATGGGTACCTTTAAAATAAATACACTTATTATTACATTTTCTTTCAAGGAGAGGTTTACAAAATTTAAAATAATAATATTTTTGGGTGCACAAATAGACAAATCCATTT
>Ga0116227_10010900_pt1 | contig 15589 bp, 9 predicted proteins | sample S1TSphgellanicum_FD_89693 | JGI IMG/M metagenome (GOLD analysis project Ga0116227, IMG submission 89693) | Host-associated microbial communities from peat moss isolated from Minnesota, USA - S1T2_Fb - Sphagnum magellanicum MG | ecosystem: Host-associated > Plants > Peat moss > Unclassified... | reverse complement strand
TTATGAATTCCCAGTAGCCTTTCCCCATCAAGAAATTCATAATCCTAAATTTCCACACTTGGAAATTGTTCTTGTCTAGTTTCTCAATTGCAATTTGAGAAAGACCGTCCGCCATCTCTCAAGACACCACTCAATGTCTTCTTGAGGTTTCACAATGATTTTAATTCCTTCCTTGGGCTTCTAAGGTTAAGGTTAGGGTTTTCCTTCCTTAGGTTTTTAGGATTAGGGTTAGGGTTAGGGTTGAACAAGATGGACCTTGCATACGTATGTATGTTTTGAGTATTATACGAAATTTTATACTATACATAAGTTTTACATATATGTACGTATCTCGTATAATATTTCGTATGGTATTAAGTACATGATTACATACCACACTTTTATATGAAGGTCTTGATAATGTATTTGTGCTTCCCAATCTTCAAACTCCTTCCTTCAAGTTCTCCCAAGTTGTATTTGCTCCACTTCAAAACTTTGTTTTAATGTCTTCTCAAAACAACTTCTATCACAGCAACTTTGCAAAGCTACTCCACACACATATGACCTTGGATTGATCTGAAATTCTGGTGAAACATGAAAAACTTTGTCTACTAACTTCTCTCAAAATTTCAACTCATTTAACTTCATAAAATGAGAGATCTTGCTACTTCTTTGAAGTCACCTCAAACTAGGACCTGAACACAAAATGACTTACAACTCACTCTGAGCAACTCCAAAATCCTTGAGATTTTGGGAGACACATAAGATATATGTCTTTTATATCTGTTCAAAATTTCAGCTCTATTGATGATGACCACAAAGAGATATCACTTTAAAAAAAAACTGACTTCAAAACTGAGACTAAAACTTTAGATGCTTGGATCTCTCTCAATACAGATCCAAATGACATGAAATTTCTGTCACACATATATTCCTATATGATCTATAAGATCCCAAAGCTGAAAATCCAAAAAAGCTCAAACAAAGGAGATATGACCAAAAAATCAAATCTGGCACAGAGTTTTCAAAAGCTCATAACTCTCACAAAACATATCCTTTTCTTTTGAAAATTTGAGAATAGAAACGTCCTATAGTGTTCTATAACCTCTGAAAAATTCACTCCAAGATCTTTTCACAGTAGATCTAGATCTAGGTTTAAAGATCTGACTTCCACAACTTTGATATGTTGATCTCCTCTCATCTCTTTTCTTTTCTTTTCTTTCTCTTCACATTTTTTCCTTTCCTCGTTTCTCTTTTGCACTTGACAAACTCCTATGATATTACTAGAGACTCTCAAGCTCTAGTTCTAGAAATTTTCCAGCTCTAGATCTCTTTCAACTTTTTCACCAAACAATCTAAGCTCTGATACCATGTTAACAAATAGGAGATCTACTCAAGTGCAAACATAAATCTTTATTGAAAAGAAACTACAACATAATGCTCACAACACAAAACAGAACATCAAGAACTCTCCATGGTTCTTGTCACATGAAATACACAAACTTGTGTAATGAAGAAAAGAGAAACAAACCATCAACACCAAGGTATTTAATTACAAGACCAAACCACAAATAACCAAACTAAAATAAATAGCGAAAGTAATTCAACCTTGAGAATCTTACTCCATTAATTAATGAAACCTAACTAGTTGAGCTTGAATTCTCAACTTTGAAGTTTATTGGTGTGACATGCTCCTCCTAATTGCCATAATTACAATGGTCTTGGTGTTCCTTTTGATTACCATGATTTGATGTTCCTCCTAATCACCATGGTCTTGTGTTTCTCATGATTATTATGCTCTTGGTGTTCCTCTTGTCTATTATGTTCTTGTATTCTTCTTGATCCTTGTAGTTTTATGTTCATCTTAGTCACCATGGTTAATGTTCCCCCTAGTTGTCACAGTTTTGATGTTCTTCCAAATTGTCATGTTATTGATGTTTTTCTTAATCAATGTGATCTTGTTGCATTCATCTTCTACTTTGCTTGAAGTTGTTGTATTATGTTTGTTCTCAGTGCACTTGATCATTAAAAGCCAACAACCTTATTAATTGATGTTTTCATGTTTATTGTTTAGCTCATGCCTACTATCTAATCTTTCACTAAGACCATGTTGTGCATGAAATTCACGCTCATGTACTTGTGCGAATATGTTTACAAGCTTATCTAAAAGTTTTGGTGAAAATTTTCACCACCTACTTTACAACTGCTAGAATCCAAGATGCACAAATTGTGTTTTAGTATGTTTCTCAATATTTCTTGAATTGTTTGACCTACCACAATTCCCAAATCTAATCTTTTCAATTATTTGTCCTCCTCCTTCTGCATTCCTTTTCTAATTTTCTCTTCAACTATTTGTCCACAACTTTTTTCCTTAGGATATTTAGGTATTTAATAAATGTCACAACATGTGACTAAGAATAATCAAATAATGGTTCTTTTCCCTTTGTTTGTCTTGTAAGTAAATGAGGTAATGAAAACACTTAGTTGAATAAACACATGGATTCCTAGGTCAAATTTGAATGAAGTTAATTTTTTTGCAATGTCTAAGCAATTTTTTACAAAATTGTCTCAAAATACACCCATAACCAAATGTTCAATACTTGATTAAAATACTTGTCACCTTATTTATTTCAAGTTATATGCATGAAAATGTATTGTTCCTCTCCCATCACCAAACATATTTAGATATAATGACAATTGCCATTCTTTTAATATTGATTTCTTCCCATGCCCATAACCACATGCAAAAATAACATTTTATTTGGATACTTTTTTTTTTTAAACACAATATTTTGAAGGCCAAGCATTAGGTCATATGTCCTTTTTTAACATTGATTTGTACATGTGCAACCATTCATCAATGTTAATTTGCACTAGACCAATATTTGACTACTAGGTGATGTTTGATGAGGGCATATTTACCCTAAATAAGGATTGAACAACCCTATTCACTTTACAAATTCCATCACCACATAATTTAACATCAAACACTAATAGATTTGTAATTCAATTACATGAGTTTATACAAGTCTCCACTTTTTTAAATATCAAGATATTACACTTAATTTCCCAATTACATTGCATGAGTAAAAGTCTCACCATTAGGTTGTCACACCTGGTATGTTGTCATCATAACAACTTAATGGAAAGAAATTGAAAGTGTGTGAACATGCACTTTCCATTGGATTCGTAGAATTGGGTTGAAAATCTGTAAATAATCAATGTTAGAAACTTTGGAAACATTTCATTTGTAGGCAATATTTTAGAATTTCTTTTTGAAAAACACATGTTCCCTTGAAAAAAACGATTTTCAACTTTATTCACAATTCTAAGAGCTCGTGCATTGGTCAATAATGCTTGAACAACAGAGCTAGTTGGAAAACATAATGAAAAAGTGATGTTGAGGGGGCAAAATCTTTGATGGCAACAACCTAATGAAAACATGACCTAAATTGCGGTTCTAAAGGTGCATTCACACTTGGTGTCAAAGACTTTAATATTAAGTCCACTAACACTGAGCTAGTTATTTAGGACCTAAACCTATTTACCATGAAGATTTTCTATTAAGTTAACATTCATATAATACTAAACAATCATCCATTTAACATTGGGTGCCACCTAAGATGTCATTTAGATTTTCACTTAACACTAACTTAACATTAGGTGTGAATGCACCATAAGACACCCTATAGGGCTACTACTTCTGTAATGTGGGGGATATCACTATTATTTAATTGAGATAACATGGCCACACTTTGATGGCTACTTAACCCAATAACATTTACTCAAGTAATATCTAACATGGTTTAATTCCTCCAGTGGCAAGGCAGCCCTGAATTTCAACCACTTGGGCTACTAGTAAATTACGTTTTCCCCATTCTTATACATAATACTATATGTTATGAATGGTTCAAGTTTTTTTGAAGTCTTTTAACTAAACAAAAGTCACTTGTTCAAGCCTACTACAATATACCAGTGTTTTTTTTTTTTTTTCAATTTTGTGATGTTGCCACATTGACAATCATCCATAAGGAGATTTAGCCACTTTTGGCTATAGACCAGCTATGAATAATGGCTATATATCCTGGCTACTTGCTTGAATACTGTGTAGAAACATGGCAATTTTTTCAGAATTTTTTTCTAATTCTGGGGATTGTTTTTGGAATATTCAACAGAGTATTATTTTCTTGGAAAAACTACTTTGCCAAATGACAAAAATTTGCCACCAAAAAAAGAGCTACTACATACCATAATCTGGATTGCTTTAGATTGTCGTCTAAGAACATGTATGAGTTCAATTTCTGACATTCTGGATTTGCATGAACACTAAATCTCAGTTCCTTGGTTTTTTCATAACATGGGGTTTTTTTCAATTATTTTCTTGCTTTTATAAAAATTAATCTCGAGATTATATTATTATGATCACACTTTATTAATTTGTTAGAATTTTGAATGTGATGATGAGAATATCTGAAAATAAAGAAATCTTTTGCTTTATTTCAATTTGGTGTTGACATTTACATAGGTACTCTCACACAAAAAATTAGATTTTTTTTCAAATTTAAAGGCAAGAGAACATTAGTTACCTACCCAGTTAAATAAGACTACTATTGAATTTTTATTATTTTTTAGTAAATGTGTTAACAGCTACATCCAGTTAGTAGTTACACACACATAAAGAGCACACTGTAAAGGTTAACTTGAGTGAAGTGATTGATCTAACCCAAGTTGAACAACAATCCAAAACGGTAAAAATAATGTCCACAAAATCGAGGTTAGGTTTGAGTATTTGAGTTGTAAGAAGGGGGTATTTGCGAGTCTACTTGGGTCAATACTCGCCCTGGGTCAGGTACATGTCCAAAAGTCCGGACCTGTACATGACCCAGGTAAAGGTAGGGCCAGCTAGACCCAACCCAATAATAGGCCTTAAGGGCTTTTTTCTACAGGGTCAAGGTAAATTTAAGACCCATGTAGGAAAGTCTAATTCAATGAAAGTCCTTTTTTTTTCAAATGAAAATTGAAACCTTTTTGATGGGTTCAACTTTTTTTTTAAAAATTCAATGAAAATGAGACTTTTGATATTTAATTATTTTCATCAAAAATCTCATTTACATTGATTTTTTAATTTTAAAGTTGAACCCATCCAAAAGGTTTCAATTTTCATTTGAAAACCTATATAATTTATTAATACATAGGTTTCCTTTTCACAAAAGAACTCTAAACTTAGGCGGGCTTTACACTAGGAGTCAGGGTTGAAAAAACTTGGGACCAACTTTGAGCATTTTGGGCTTGTTGTTTGGCCCCAAGTTATTAATAAATGCTAGAACATTAATAATAAATGATGAAACAGTGGCCCCAAGGGTTGCAAATTGGCTTCCCAAATTCAATGGTATCCTTTTTTCAGCCTTGGGCCAATACATAGCCATAAAGTTCAGCATTTATTAGTAACTTGGGGCAGATTGAAAAGTTTTTCCCTAGTACAGCCTTGACTCCTAGTGTAAAGCCCTTGGGGCTGATTTCAACTTTTGCACCAATTAAGAAATGCTTGGTTTGAGTTGAACATTGGCCTTGACTCCTAGTGTAAAATCGGCCTTTTAGACTTGACCATTCTTTGAAAAACTAACAACCGGTCAACATTGGTCCCAACCAATATTAGGCAATTTTTTAATTTTTTGAAAAAAAATTGGGATTAATTTTGACAAAATAAATTAGAACAATTTTTTTTCTAATTTTGATTCCACACATAATTGTAATTGAGAATATTTTTTGGATTCAATCCTTCAACAAAATAAATTTTGATTCTAGTTTTGTTTCGGCTTTGTTTTGGTTTTGGAAAACCAAACTTGGTTTTGATTTGATTCAAGGTAACCTTGACTAGAATGGACAATTAACTACCAATTAGTCCCTAATTTTAGTTGTTTTAAAAAATAAAATTCCAAAAATCTCAATTCCAATTCCACACAAACAAACCCAAAAACTTGTTCTAGTTCAAGTTCTTCAAAAAATAATAAATTTTGGTTTCAATTTTGAAACCAATTCCAAAAAACACATCCATTCCAATTTGGGTTTCACTAGTTGAAACTCCAATTGGTGATACTAACCCTTTAAACTAAACAAAGTACTTTTGCCCAACATTGATCCCAAGATGGTACAAGTTCTTTGAAAAAACATGTGTGCCATGAACATGCATATTTCTATAACAAGTAAGGGGACTTTAAAAACAAGTTAAAAAAAAAAAAAAAAACATTTCCATCTTAGATCATAGATTTTTTCAATAGCCAAGCAAAGGAGACCTTGCATAGCAAGCATTTTTTAAGGGTTTGGTTTTGTATATCACAAAGTGTTGTCTTCTATTGAAAATTCATGACTAAAATAATTGGTTGTTTGGCAATGTGGCTATGTTATGTTTCCATCTAGATGGAAACTTATGAATGATGTGCTCCTAAACATCATGCAAAAAATCAAAGAAAATTACATCCTACCCTTTCATGATTTGTATGTTACATGTACCACTTCATTTGATTTTTGGATGTCCCGTGTTAGTGAAGGTACATTGCCATGGTTGTTAGTTTCATCAATAGTTCATGGGAACCCACCCAAGTGACTATGGAGATATTTGGAGTGTTCAATATAGCAAGGATAGCCATAGCAAATCGGATAATAATCTTGTTGGAGTCTTTTAGTTTGTTTAACAAGGTAATCATTTATTTTAAAAATGAAAGGTCCAATTCAAGTACTTTGATCATAGCTTTGACAAATCTCGTGTCTTGTTTTGCCATTTAATCAACATGTAGGTCATGTTTTGGCCACTCCATGTCAAAAGTAGCACAATATTATGCTATTGATGATTTTAAAGTTTACACACCAGGTTTTTTAAAGTAAGCATAAAGGTTGCCCAAGCAACATAACAAATGACTATTACATGGACTAAAAATTTAAGGAAGGGGAAGTAATAATGGAAGGATTCATGTATTATTATAAGGTTGCACACTAGAATGTTTAAAATTTCGATAAAAGCACAATTCACCTTTGTGCCATATTTTTATTCTAAGAAATTACTAAATATTGAAATACAATCTCCATTTGTTATGGATAGCAACAAACTTTGCATTTGTCCTCCAAAGTTCTCATGGTTAAACCTAGGCTATTGTTGAAACCATAACATATAAATTATTTTTTATTGTCAAACAATTGTGTTTTAAACCAAAATCAAGGTTACTAGTCGTTGTTAGATCAATTTTTTTCTAGCTTTTTCATTGTGTATTTCCATGAAATTTGATGTGATTAAAATTCAAGCTTTAGATGAACCACTAATTCATGGTGACTTTAATTCAAAGTTGCAAAAAATTAAGTAAGTGATAATAGATAAAAGGTTCCAACCAACATTCCCATGAAAAGAATGTAGTTGTTATTTGTTTCATTTATGGTTTAAGGAGTTTTTAACTCACAAATAACCTTGAGGTTTGTGAATCATAAAGACTCAATGTGTTTGGGTTGTTTTGTCAATGTATTGTCTAATATCTAGATGTTATAAAGAGACTAACAAGGAGTACAAATCTAAAGTTTGATTGTAAATGTGGTTGTGGGTGAATGATTGTGTTATGCCTAGTTTGATGTTTGACGAACAAATTGTTGTGATAATTTTGTAATTTAAACTTTAGACTGTGGGATGACAAAAAAAACATAATGTTGGTACAAAGTACAATTTAATGCCATAAGCATCTCCAAATCTGGAAATGAATCACCTTGTGAATATATATATTTTTGCTAGCCTAAAGGTTATGTCAAATTAAATTGATAACCTTAAATTCAAATTGTAACTCAATTGCCCCTTTTCAAAGACACTAAACCATTAAACACAATCCTTGCCATGTATTAAGAAATCAACAAGATCCTTATTCAAAGGTTTTGATGGAATATAAATTTTTTAAATAACTTTCCCCATAGGTTTTACTAAAATGTTTATAAAAAGTGTATTTGAAACCTCATGTTCCCTTTTTTTTAAAACATACAAAATGCTAGTCCCAACCCATTCCCATTATTGAAAGTTTTCTACATATGACTTGTGAATGACATAGAAGCTAAAGTAGTAGACAAGTTTGTATACATGACAAATTATGAAAGTTTGATTATACAACAAATGTTCACTAGCAAATTCATTATATCAAAGCAACAAAACATCATATGGCTTGTGGACCAACTATTGAAAAAAATTACATATTTGGGACTGTATTTAGGATGGGAAGATAGATTCAATTTAATTTATGCACAATTTGATAAGACAATAGGAGGAAAGAAGGTGAACTTGTGGGCACATTTTTAGATTTGAGGAAGTCCAATTACTTGGTGTGGCCAAAGACAATATATCATTGCCCTAAGTAGATTAGGGAAAATTGAATCTATAAATGTTGACAACCAACATCCCAACGATTGCACAAGGCTTTCTTTATGATGAATTGATCATGCACTCCCAATTTCAATGACAATGTTTTCATATGGATGCAAAGGGTAACTTCTATGTGTATGTATTTATGCAAAACTAAGGGAAACAATTGTTCTTCTTTTGTAATTAACAAGGAATGAAAACATAAGATATAATAATCACACGACATAATGTAATAACCATGCATAGTTAGTGATTGTTTCAACTCATAATTATGCTTTAAAATTGTAACTATAAGATGTTTGAAATTTTTTAGAAATGAAAACACTTAGCTTGCCAACTTACCATGTTGAATTTTTATAAGTGTTCAACAATTTTCCAAATATGAATCAAATAATGGTGGCAAATATACAATTTATTGGTTGGCATATAACATGGTAATAGGTATAGCTAATTAGATTAAGGATCAAACTAATATAATATTTTCTTATGAAATATTAGGGTCAATATTTGGATTAAATGGGTACAAAATTTCAAAAATTAATGTTATATAATAAAATGTGGTTTTAATAGACTATCTTCATTATGAATCCATCAATTTCTAAGGTTATAAACTTAAAGCATTTTATGAAATCATCAACATTGTACACAACTTTTCATTGTAACACACCAAGAATGTCCATAACAAGTTCAAACATGTTAAATACAACTTTCTAAAGCCCTATATTCTTATTCTCATCCAATGATTCATCATGTGATTTATCAAATGTGAATCATACAACCTTAAATTGTAAACCATGATCTTATGACTCATCAACAATGATTCAACATAATATAATGAATCACATCATAAATTATATGTGTCCAAATTCTAGAATATGAATGACACCATAAACAAAATACATCAAATTTTTAGAATTAACCTTCTTAAATTAATCATTATTATGTTAACTTCAAGTTTAAATATCTAAAGTTACAATACCATGTTATCCATATAAACTTCACATAACCCCATGTCGGCTATACAAGTTACTAACTCATATTATTGAGAGAAAGTTTGATTACTAATGACAAAAGGATTTATTTTATTGAAGTGAAACCTGATCAACTAAAGGGAAAGAAAAACTTAAAGGATTGGAGAAAAGAGGAAAGAAGGTAAACAAAGTCCCGATGATTTAATACCAACAATGTGTAAATACTTAATATAAAATTTTCATTTATATTTAGATGAACTTGACAAAACATAATACTCTTTCTAGCCTTCCATGCATTTGAGTAGCCTCCATTCTAGGCATTCCATTAACATTTAGTTCAAGCATTGGGAAATATAAAGTTTCAAATTTTTTTGGAATGGTTACAATTTTTTGGAGTGTATTCATGTTCAACACTCACTAATATCGATCTCATCACTACTTATGTTCATGTTCTTGGTGAAATTTTCTAAATTTGATTATATTCATTCCATAGCAATATGTAAGTTGACAATATGTTTAATATGTACCTATACAATTTTGAAACTTTATATTTCATTTTCACATTAATATATGATGAATCATATACTTGCATAAGTAACACTTAAATTTTTTGGAGTGGTTACATATCCAATTATATATCTATCTAAGCAATATGTATAAGTTTTTAAAATAATAGCGGGTGTCAAGCTTGTGCTTATTTCAAAAGAAATTGGATTTAATGAGAAAAGAGGAAATCAACATTGATTTTTAAATGTACACATGTTCAAAGTGCTTGTCGATAAAATAGTGCTAATCCAAAAAAATGATCTCATGAAAATCATTTTCTAGATCAACATTGATTTCTTGGAATGCCTTGCACTTTTCCTCATATTTTGAGTGGTTTCTTTAACTTTCACATGAGTTTTCACAAAAACAATAGGATTAGCAATTGATATGTAAAAAAGACGTCTATCTATGAAGGAAGGTAATTTGTTTTGTTTTGTAGTTATGAGATCCATCAAACTAGGATGCTTCAGACTGTGTTCTTGGTGTCTTTAGAAAGCTCTCAACAAGGAGGGGTGCATGGGCTTGGTTCCAATAACGTTTGGACTTGCGGTGCAAAAGTTCTTGAATATTGTATGATTTTTCACTAAAAATTAGATTAAATTATAGCTAAAAATTTCGGAAGAATTGGAATGTGCCTTTGGTGTTGTTAGAAAGATCATGATGAGCAGGATTTAATGGAATTTATTTGGTAAGAATTAGATTTAGAATATGGGAGATATTAATTTAAAAATGATTTGTGCCGCTGAAAATTCAAATAAATTCCAAAAAACCAGGTTTTGAAAGGAAAATCAGTTGAGGAGGTGGGTAACACTTGGGCCAACGACACAGGCCACACTAGTCAAAGTTGAATGAAAGATGATTTCCTCTCATTAGTTCCTTTCAAATTAATGTTAATCATAATAAATAATGATTACAAAGACATAAGCAAATGTTTGACACCCACGTGTTGCTCACATAGGGACCATCAGGAGTAATCAATTGAAAGTGCTGCTAACATTACAACAGTACCAGTGAAGGTCAAAAAATGAACTCCAATTAAGTTTAAATAAACACATTATGGTTTAGGTCTTCTGGTTAAGGATTCTCAGTTAGATTAAGGTTTCTTGTGTCATTCACTATCAACTTGGGCCACAGTGTATCAGCACTCATCAGACCGCCATCAAGGATGGATGATATGTGATCAAGAAAAAAATTTCTGTTGGGTCCCAATTCCCTAGCTAACCATGGTGGTTAGCTCAGTTGCTTTATTTACCACCTACCAGCTAGGTAGGTAATAAAAGCAGCCCCTACCTACTATGTAGAAACTATCTACTTACCTAGTAGTCCCCTATTTTGTTACCTACCTGTCTATTTGTTAGAACTACTTCTTATAGAATGGGTTATCAAGATGAAACCGGGCAGTAACTCAGTTGTGGATCATCCGCAACTGAGTCATAACAGGCATCCAGTGGATGGTGCACTGGTGGGTGCTGGTTCACTCTGGCCATCATCAACTTGCCGTTTTGTGTAGGTTGCTGACAAAAAAGGAATGTATACAGCTTCCATTGTGGCTTTATTCATCCTTAATCATGACTTGATAAACTCCTATTCAACAAGCGAAACAACAACGTCCTCATCAACCAAATAATTATGCCTTAACAACTTAATAAGTATAACCCCAGTCCTAATAACCTTATTCAGACTAATTGGGCACCTGTGACCTGACCAAGAAGAACTGTGATAGTCATTCATCAGATAACTAAAGAAACAAAAATTCATTCACAAGAACTGGAAACCCAACCCTTGTTCTTTAAGGGTAGGAAAATTAGAGCAATGTAGCCTCTTACCACTCCAACTGCTTCAAAATTTACATATATTTAGGCTCATGATAAGGTTCACCTTGTGTTTTTACAGTGGGTAATGGTCACTGGTGGGAACATTCCCAAAATGTGAGTCCAGCCTCAGCAGCTTTACCTTTGACCTAACTCGGTGGCTTTAACCCTAAACCCTTAAACCCTGACCCTTAGGATAACTGAATTGGTATAGTTGGTAACATCCAGTATGACAGATTGGTAAACTAAACCCCTGGGAACTTTTCAGGGGTATGAGTACCCAAGTCCCAACTACTTGGTAATACTTGGTTTGATGTTTTGAAGGAAATTATAAGGAATTATTATTGAGTGTGTAGGCTCATAAGTCGGGTGCTTGGCCCTAAAATACTCTATAAATGGGAGTGGTTAGTATATTGGGGATCATGGTGGGTCATGGTCCCACTGGGCTGCTCTTGTTTGCTTATCAATATTGGAGCATGTGCTCACCCAAGCCTATGGGTAATCCAAAGCTATATCATTGGGCCATCTTCTGCACCATTTGATTAATCATGGCTTTGTGAGCATCAAACCATGATCTTATGCACATTTGGGATGATCTTCTTCGACAGTTCACTCACCCCTAGGAGTTCCATGGAATCAGGGTATCCGATACATGGTCAAAGCCCACCACGGTTTGCCTTTGCCCCCTTATGGTGGAGATCGGACATTATAACTGGGTTCCCATTTGAATTAAAATTTATAAGTAATGGAAGTTGTGTCCTTATGGTGAAGGTTCTGACCAGTGTTGTGCATGTGTATAGTTTAGGACTTACACTCTGTATAAGTGTAAATCTTTTCAAAATAAAATAAAATCATATCAGGTAAGTGTTAGTGTAGCACCACAAAACGTGTAAGTGTAATTAACAAATTTGAAAAGCGTAGGTGTAAGGCTGTGTAAATAATTTTTGGCCGTGTAAAGATGTGTAAGTGTAAACTTTTTACACTTATACTTACACTTACACATTGTGTAATTTTTAAAAAAAATACAAAATGAAAGAAAGAAAATGCCAAAATATGCAAACTTTAATTAAATTGATCACTTGAAAAAACATCAATTCTAATTTCTAATGTGATCATAGAATTGACACATTCATCAAAATGACAATAAGCGATAAACGTTTAATCAAAACTAAAAAAGTTCCATGTGTAGAATGAACAAAACACTACCAAAATCATGGATACATGTTTCAATTATGCACACAATCCTTTACATGATCCTCAACCTCGTCAGGAAACTTAGCATCCAACAAATGTAGTATTTTTTCTTTGGCCTCCCCAAACCCATCCACATCTTGAAGTTCTCTCTTAGCCCTAAATCCAATAGTGGGATCATGAAACCAATTATTGATTAGAATAACTATGAAATCCAAGTTCTTTGGACCAAATTGACAACGACAAAGATTTGTGAGAATGCCTGTAATAGAAAATACTTTCTCTATTTCAATTTGACTACCTTGAATGCCTAGAATTGTTATAATTAAAAAATCAAATGCCAGAAATTGCCCTTTATGTTTTGACCACCAAAGAAAAGGTCTTTTGCTTCATCCAAGGGCACATCAAATGTGTGAAAGCATGACAATTCTCATTGAACCTACATTTACACACATAATCTTCAAATAAGTTAGTTTGAAGATTGCACACAAGGAAACAAGTCAACTCACAATGTTTTGCAAAGAAATAAAAGAAACAACACTTATTTGTTCAAAACAAGTATCATCTTCAAACATTCCTACTCCGAAAACAACATTAGTATTGTGCATAGTTTCTTGCACAATAGTTGAAGAAACATTGGAATGTCCATAGTGTTTTTGGTACGAAGTCTTAAGGGTAGGGAGGAGAAACTCTCTATCATATGCAACACTAATTTCAATTACAGATGAATGACCAACATAATCTCCCATTAGGCTCAAGTCTTTAAACCAAGGATCCAACATAAGAGCAACCATATTGTGAGCTTTAGATAGTTTGAAGCAATCCATGAAATCAAGAAAGGAGCTCAAAACATGAGTTGCTTGCTCTCGCATGTTGGCACCAAGTTTTTTCACCTTGGTGCACATGTCCATTTCCTAAGTGACATCAACTTCAACTTGTAACTATAGTTTCTCCTTGGTAAATTTCATAGACAATTTTATTGCAGAAGCAAAAACATCCAATAATAGCCAATCCCCACAATGTTAATTGACTACACATGTAATCACAGAGGAAAGTGCACCACAAATTATTTTAACAATTGCCCAAGTTTGTGCTGAAAGAATCATGTTTGTTAAAGCCTTTATTTAACGACCATAGCACATGACAATGGTAGACCTATAGGCCAAGCATTGTTGAAACATAGTAACCTTGGATGTAAAATGCATTTTCATCAAAGTTGTTAGTTTGCATTTTGGTGAACCAGATTCACGACTCACAACATGTAAATGTTTCCATCAATAAAGTTTAAATTGTAAATATACTAGTTTTTTTGGCAATGTGATACAAGATTGAAAAAATGATTGTGCAAATTTCACACTAATTGGCACCAACTCTTTGAAAATCTTGTCATCATTTGTTGGATATTGAACCACCTTATTCATAACAAGTCCAAAGCATGCACCATCAAAAAGGACAAGCAAACTTAATGCCTCACATGAAAACAATAGTGTCATTGGCCTCAAAAAGGCTTATTGTAACATAATGTGGCTTCCAATATGATGACAAAAACTCATAATAAGGGCAAAAGTATTCTATTACCCTTATTCATCGATAGATCAAATGTCGTTATAATTGTAGTAAGAGATTTAGTCAGGTGCAAACATAAATTTTTATTGAAAGTAAACTAAAACATGATGCCCACAACATGCAACATAACATCAAGAACTCTTCAAGGTTTTTATCACATGAAATACACAAACTTGTGCAATGAAAAAAAAAAAACCAAACCATCAACATTAAAGTATTTAACTAAAAGACCAAACCACAAATAACCAAACTAATATAAGTAAAGAAAGTAATTCAACCTTGTGAAAATAACTTAGTTACTTTCTACTCTAGTAATTAATGAAACCTAACTAGTTGAGCTTGAATTTTCAACATTCCCCTCAAGCTCAAATCCACTTATAATGCACCAAGCATTTTTCTAAACCTCCTTAACTTGTCTATACCTAAAGCCTTTGTGAAAATGTCAACAATTTGATCTTCAATACTGACATGAATAAGGTAAATTTCTTTTGCTAAATTTTTTTCTCTAATGAAATGGTAATCACCTCAATGTGTTTTGTCCTAGCATGATAGATCAAGTTGTTAGCAAATAGTATGCTACTGATATTATCACAATAAATGACAATAGAAGTATCCACTAATTGTCCCAAATGTCGCAACCCTAGCCTTGGCTCAAGGCCAAGTCAAAGGGGTTACAAGGTGCGGGCCTAATAGTAGACCCGGGAGTCACATCGCATGCTCCCGGGAATGCAACCGTGAGAGAGAAAAACTCTAAGTGTCAATGAGGACATTGACCTCTTCTTCTAGTGGGGGAGAGTGTCGCAACCGTAGCCTTGGCTTGCGACCATGGCAAAGGGAATTGCAAGGGTGCGGGCCAAAGGGAAGCCCGGGAGTTAAGCCAAAAGGAAGCTCGGGAGTCACATCACATACTCCCGGGAGTGCAAGAAAGTGCTAAGGAGTGTGAGGGAGTGAACACTCACACTCCCAAAGCAACTCCCACTTGGGGAGATGGAGTCTCGGTGGACTCGGCTCTGATACCAAATGTCGTGGTCCCAAGTTCCTCGTAGACCCACTTGAGGGTCCAAGTATGCGGCGATGCGGAAGCGGTTGGAACTTGGGGCACGATCCCGACTTCTAGCACTAGAAAGGGGTGAGAGGGG
>Ga0116227_10010899_pt1 | contig 15589 bp, 9 predicted proteins | sample S1TSphgellanicum_FD_89693 | JGI IMG/M metagenome (GOLD analysis project Ga0116227, IMG submission 89693) | Host-associated microbial communities from peat moss isolated from Minnesota, USA - S1T2_Fb - Sphagnum magellanicum MG | ecosystem: Host-associated > Plants > Peat moss > Unclassified... | reverse complement strand
AAAGATTCTAGTTGATTTGTAACTTTTCCGTTACCTTTATGGGGAGGGCCAATAAAACAAAAAAAAAAAAAGATGGAATTCACATACTTGAATGTCTTAAAAAAAAAAAAAAAAAAAACATCTTTAAAGAATAAATAAATAAATAAATTCCAAAATGCAAAAAGTCTTTCAACCATAAACACATACAAATATCATATGAATAAAACTTATGTTCCATCAATCCAACCCTAGTAGGCCCATTTTTGGCACTCAAATGAGCCAATTACTTGCCTCCAAATAAAGTTAAAATTCTCTTCAATCTTAGGTTCCGTAAAAGGTCTTATTCTATATTAATCTAGGTTTAAGTCCAAGCATGAAAAGCCACTAAAAGTATGAACTTTTGACCTTGAAAAATCTTACACTAGCACAATGAACATCAAGTCAATAGTCCATATGCTTTAGACTTCTAACTTAGTACTTGTTTTTCAAAATGGTTATGACTCATGAGTTCAATTCACCAATAGACCATGCTAAATTTCACTTGTTACATTCATACAAACATAGTATAGGTTAGGCCAATAAACTAATTATAATAAAAAAAGAACGTGGGTTCATGTGATAGAGGTGAGGGGTTCAAATCTTAAGTGGACTTGGGTAGCCATAATTTCTCTTGTTAATTCAAGTTAAAACTTAGAAATCGACCACCTCCAAAAAGGAATAGTAAACTTATAAGGTAAAGAGTCATTAAATTATAACCCTAAAACTAAAGCAAGTCTCTAAGTCCAAATTGAAGATTTCCTTTAAAAAAATTAAAAAATTAAAAAAAAAAAACCCGGCATGTCCACCAACTTTACATTTTTTGTAAAATCTATTGATTTTTAAATTGTTTTTTGGTGATATTCACCAGGTACACATTGGCTATCATGGAATTAAAAAAATAAATCTAGCCATATTTTATATTGGGTAAAGCTTTGCCATGTGCACTTCAGCCTACACAAATATAGCTATTGTTTATCTTAAAAGATTAAATTAAGGTTTATGAGTTCAAATTTAACATTTCCTTGGGATAAATAATTATTAATTTTTTTGGCACCTAAATTAGCACAACATTTTTTAAAAGTTAAATATTGATTGTAAATTAGGGATTTGTTTTTCAATTTTGTCAAGTAGGTGGATTGGTAATCATTCATTACAAAACTCTCCCCCTCTCCCTCCCTCCCTCCCTTCCCATCCATGTATGTATGTTTTTATAACATTTTAATAATATGTTCAAAATTAAATGTTAATGAAGTGTTGATCAATTATTGATACGATATTGTAATGACATTGTAATACAACGATCAATGACCATGATATGTTACAATGCCATCTTAACATCATGTCAACCATAATATGTTACAATGCCATCTTAATAACATCATGTCAACGGTTGATCAACTATTGTTGACATGATGTTAGGATGATGTATCAACATCATCATGTCAACAATTGTATCAACATTTCATTAACACTACTAACCTTTTGAATACATTATTTAAACACATACCCATCCATAGTAATTTGTGTTTATGGGTATGTGACATCATGTAAGCCACATAGAAGAGCCAATAAAATTTCAGGCATGAAACATTGACTGAAAAAGGATACCAAAAAAATATTCAATTTAATAAAATAAAATAAAATAAAGTTCAGCCGATGGAGAAGAAACTCAGAATTTTTTTAAAAAAAATTTTTAATTTTTTTTTCAGTCGATGGAGAAGAAACTCAGGAAAAACGCACCCAAAAGATTCTCAAACAGACACAGGAATTGTGGAAGAAAAAAAAATCCAGTAAAGATTCTCGAATACACAGGAGTTGGGTTGTTGAAGACGAAGAAGAAGAGGAAGAAGAAGAAGAAGAGAGAAAACATCAGAAAGAGAAGAAAAGCTCTGGTAACAATCTTCTTTCTTTGGGTTGATCCGACAATCATCATCATCTTCTTCTGCTTCTCTTTTGTGAGCTTGCTTGATTCAGAAGAAGAAAGAAGATCTGCCGAAAATTAGGGTTTATCTATCTGTAGCATAAGACAATAGGAGAAGAAAAGAGAAGGTGAGAGAAAGAGATAGGAGAATTAGGGTTTGTCTGTAGCAGCAGAAGAGAAGAGAAGAGGAGAGGAGAGGAGAGAAAGAAATCGGAGAATTAGGGTTTTTCTATTTGCAGCAGAATAGAAGAGAAGAGAAGAGACGAGAAGAGGAGAAGAGAAGAGGAGAGAAAGAAATCGGAGAATTAGGGTTTGTCTATTTTGCAGCAGGAGAGAAGAGAAGAGAAGAGAATCGAGAAGAGCTCGATGAATCTGGAGGAACCACCACTCAAGTCTCTTTCAGAAGATTTCTTGAGCTTGTTGGTGAATGGACAAGCGTTCAGTGATGTGACATTCGCAGTGGAAGGAAGGCATGTCTACGCACACAAATGTGTGTTGGCAGCTCGGAGTCCATTTTTCAGGATGATCTTCTGTGGTGATGCACACATGTTGGATGCTCATGGCGTCAGTAATCAATCCCAACCCAGTGCTCCTGCTGCAACAGCAGCAACAGCCACAGCTACAGCAACAGGACAACAACAGGTCATTCCTGTGGGCATTGTGGGTTATGATGTGTTCATGCTCTTGCTGCAGTTTCTGTACAGTGGCCATCTCTCTTTCTTGCCACAGAATTCTGTCTCCAGGGTCTGCAAGGAGAAGAGCTGCTGGCATACCCATTGCAGCGCTGCAGTCGAATTCGGGCTTGAAACTCTGAATGCTGCTCAATTCTTTGGTGTTGACCAGCTTTCTACTCTCACACAGGTCAGTCAGTTTCTCCTGAAGTGCTCAGTGACTTAATCTTACTACACTTTGGAGGTTTATGCAGTTTCTTGACCTCTTGGTAATTAAGCAAGTGGAACTCCTTGATTTTTGTGTTTGCAGAAGCACTTAGCAGCCATGGCAGAGAAAGCATCGATTGAGGATGTGATGCGGATTCTGGTTGCAGCTCGGAAGCAAGATGGGGAGCATTTGTGGGCTACATGCTCGAAGCTAGTGGCAAAATCAGGTCTTCCATCTGATGTTTTGCAAAAGCATCTTCCAGCAGAGGTTGTTGTGGAAATAGAGTCAATCCGACAAAAGACTGGATATGGGTACGATGGTTCTGTAGCCAACACTGCACTCACTGAGCAAAGGACTAAGCGTATGCAAAAAGCCCTTGACTCATCAGATGTTGAGCTTGTGAATATGATGGTCATGGGCGAGGGACTCAACCTTGATAAGGCACTAGCCCTTCACTATGCTGTCAGCAAGTGCAGCAGGTGAGGAATTTTCCTTTCAGAGAGCAAGTACCATGTTCCTAATCCCACTAACCTTTTGAAACATGTGGACAAAGATGTGTTTGCTGACTTGTGGACAAAGAAAAATACTGAGCTCAGAGCTAGACATGAGTTTTTTACTGGATGCATGATGGGTCTGCATGTGGATGGAAGTTGTAATCTAAGATCAAGTGTCTGGTTTGATCTAACTGGAGCTAGGAGAGGCCTTCACTCAACACAATTGTTGGAAATGTGCACAGGAAGGTGGTGAAGACCCTGCTGGATCTTGGAGCTGCAAATGTGAACTTACAAGGGCCTGATGGATGCACACCATTGCACATGGCAGCAGAGGCAGGTGACCCAGAAATGATAGCCATACTTTTGGACCATCAAGCTGATCCCCACATTCAGACAACAAGTGGCAGGACTGCAATTGACATTGTTCAGGCTGTGGCAGCAAATGCCCTTTCTGCAGGGGTGTATAACCCTAACCTCAAAGGGGATCATAATCGGTTGAGGCTTTGTCTTGAGCTTTTAGAGAGGGCAGGAGCAGTACGGGCAGTGCATGCAGGTCCTTTGAAACTTGACACTGCAATTTCAGCATCAATACTCACAGAGCAGCATAGGAGTAGCCCCCTGTTGCTAGAGGACACTCGAGACTTTTCATCCATTCCAACAGCAGGCATTGTCCCCTTGGCACAGGGAGCTCAACGGAGCAACCATGACTTGTATTCAACACTTTCCCAAGGAAAAGGTGAGCTGTGGACAGACAATGATGTGTTTTATTGAAGCTTGAGTTACAACTCTTCTTTTTGCAGCTGGCCAAAGGAGGTTTTCATGCTGTGAAATTGCCTAAAAAGACACTTCTTTTGGTGCTATGTTGTCTACATGCAGCCTTCAGTCCAGGGCGTTAGATGCATAACAAAGGGCTCACCTTCTCTTTGAGGTGCCAACTTGTGGTCTCTGGGGATTTTGACAGAAAGGTACTGAAGAGAACTTGTTTGTTTGCCCCCATTGACTGAAACTTTCATGTTCTTGTTATCCAAATTTGTGTACTCTTTTTTCTCTGCTTTTTTCTGCATCACTGCCTTTGGAGTTGTTTGCAAAGCTTATGAAAAGGTGATAAATCGATTCAGGGAATTGCATTGGCTAGAATTCCTGATGTCATGCTGTGTCCAGGTTGACAGGGAGCTTAACAGAAGGGGGAGACAAGTGACCCAATTTCAGGAATCATGCAACAAAGCTCCTCAGCCTGGGGACTGACAGCGGGAACAAAATTGGCAAGCCCAATTGAACTACAGCTTCACAGTGGAGCAAAATTTGAGGCTGGAGTATCAATCAACTAACACACCACACCTCTTCTCTTCTCTGAAACACTTAACATTGTTACATGAGGTGGTGCTCAAGGATATCAAAAATCGAATTGTGGAGAATACCAAGAATGGCACTTTGAGTTTTGCAGATGAGGTCAGTTTGGATTGGCAAATCTTTATCCAAAAATACTTAGTTTTATTTTTGTGAATTGAGCCTCTTGACCATGTGGTGGGGGGATTTCTTTCTTTCTTATTTTTGGAAAATGGAGAAGAGGTGAGCAATTAATAATAGGGTGCTTGGGCTTGTACAAATTGATTCCAAAGCTCTGTCATTTCTAGAACTGTGAATATGGGTATTTGTGCCCACTGAAGAAGCTTCTGCTTTTTCTAGTAGAGTTCTTAAGAGACAAGCAAAAAAATAGGGGTCTGCAAGAATACAGGTCTGCAATCGGTTCTGGTGGGTTTGAAATCAACAAACCTAATTCAGGAAGGAGCCTCCTTGCATGTGGTTTACACTGTATAGTAAATACTAGCCTGTTGCCAAAAGGCAATATGTGTCACTATCACACTTTTATTCTTCTCTTTCTTATTAATAAATGAGATCTGGCCTCCTAATGGAATTTTCCTATGTCTGATTTGAACTCTTGTTCTGTGGGAAGATAAACAAGCCAATGGGTATTGTTATAATCTCCTTGTGATGTATGCTGGTTATTATGCACAATTTACAGCATCGAATAACAGATTAAAAGTGTTTTCTGATGATCATTCTTAGTGAATTTCACTAATGTTAATAAATAGGCTGTATGTATCAATTGTTAAGCAGAACTTGACACCATTGATTAATGAGTGGAAAGCATTTTTTGACCATCATTCTTGTGCGTTCACTAATTGTAACAAATTGGGCCATTTGTCCTGACTATTGACCTCCAATTGATCTTGTTTGATAGCTATGAGCTCATTGAAATTGTATATTTTCAATTGGGACGTAATTAGGACATATGTTGTATCACAACTCTTGTTTTCAATACCATGCAATGGCAACCCAATAAGATCAACATAATCATACCAATTGCATTTTGGTGCATCATGATCACTCCAACTTCTAAAAAGTTATCAATGCCTTTCAAGCTTATTTCAATCAGATTAAATATCATGTATCATTTCTTTAATTTTACAACAACATATCCTATTTTACCCCATGGTTGTCTTGTGCTCACTATCAAAATCATATTGGACTAATTGATGATGTCATTTCCATGTTCAACCTCCATTGGAATTTGCATTGTGTCCATGGTCATTGCCAAACTTACATGCATAATTAGCATTTTTGTTCAGGAAAGTAGGTCATTGATTATCAGAGATGAGATTTTCTGTTTGTCAATTGCCAAAAATGCTGTAAATGGGATTTGCAAGTTTGCACAGATTTGATCACATTTTGAATTGCTATTTCGAATCACTTGTTCTGCAATTTCTGAATAGTTTGATGTTTGAACCATTGTTGGGCAGTTCCCTCTTTCTCAAAGAAAGAACTGGTGGGTATGGGTCAGCTATATTGACTCTTGACCCATGGCTCTAAAAGGAACAAAAGAACTGGTTTTAACACATAATCACATGTTTCTCCAAAATGAAGGAAATCATTTGGACCCATTACCATGGTTGTCACAAGATCAAAGAATTGGTCAAAGAACCTACCTTGAATTGCAGGTTCTCACCCTTCTTAAACAAAAAAATTAATTTCAATTTTCAAAAACCCAGAACTGGAAGGTTTCTCTAATTCTGAGAATTAAAAAGAAGCCCGAAACCAAGGTTATAACATAATCAAAGAATTGCCCAACGCTGGCTTGAACCAGTGTTAGCACATTTCTGAGATTTAGGCATGTTTCAAGTCCAAGTTGTAGGTCAAGTTTTAGGGGTCAGTTGATGGAAGGTTTTGAGATTTGTTGGAATCACCATTAGAACATAACTGCACAACTGACCTCTTTCAAAAATTGAATTAGAATCTAAATCAGCATGCAACCCCATTTTAAACAAGTTAATACATTTGATTAATTACACACAATTAATGATACATTATCTTGATCTTGGATTGTGTGCCCTACTTGAACAAAGTAGTAGAACACCAAATTTTTTTTTGTTTAATCATGTGTAATCATGAATAACAAAGATGAAACCGGACCTATTCTTGAATCAAATCAGTTATAAGCTCTTTGTCAAAATGACCGAAATTAGAGACTTTAGAAATCCAAAAAAATCAATCTCAAGACCAAACCAGAGGTTCCATCTAAAAAAACGGTTAGAACTAGGATTGAAGGTTCCTTTTGAATCCAAGGACAAGACAACATTGTTTTGAAGGTCCCGCTCATTACATTAATTGAGGCAGCCCATTTTCTTCATCGGTTGTGTTGACAGTTGTGTATCCAATTAAGAGAAATCTACAACAGAGTTTTGTACTAGAGAACAGGCCTCCCGTGGCCAACTTTGCTGCGAAGCAGTCACCAGGTGACCCAGGCAAGCAGTCACTAGGTGAGCTCAACAGGTATCCAGATACACCTGGTGTACAAGAGTTCTGTACTTGAGATGGGGGCCCCTGGGGGTCAAAATTTTGGCAGGTGGTCACTAGGTGAGCCCAACAGCAACCCAGTCCACGATGTATTTGCTAACATGGCATTTGCCAGTTGCAACTTTCAAGCCTGGCCCATTAGCATACACTACAGGACTAAGGCAATGTGGACATGTGGTGTTGGGTAATCTAAATGGCAGTAGCCAGCATGAAGTAAATGAAAAAGAAGCTGGAATGCGCACCAGCCTACATACCTCAAAAAGTATTCTGTAAAACTTGGACAGCCAAATTCGGCAAGAAACTTAAGAAACTTGGGCTCAAAGCTTCTGAAAAGTATTTCTGCAGAGAATGGTGGTGAGCTTCCTAATTTCTGAATTTCCCAGTTCCATTCCAAGGACTAAAGACACACAGCCATCGAAGTTCTTGAAATGCCCAAAAAGAACTTAGTCCAGGATAATACACATTTAACATTCTGTGTCATCTTAACCTCCATCCAGACAAAGGTATCTATGTTTTTGATTTCTTTCGTATCTTGCACAGTTTGGCCAATAGTCCAGATAACTGGAGCAGGCTTCCAACTCCATCTGCAATCCGCATATGGGCAAACCCCACCTCCTGTTGAATCCCATTCACAGGTTCAGCAAAGCGGAACAACCAGAATGGAATACATTCAGTTTAAAGATATGGGGCTAACACCTGGAAATTCAAGTCACCAGGTGCCAAGAAGCTCTCAAAATATGCCACATTTTTAAATGCATATATTCACTTGTGAACTGGAGTCACAAAAGGGGCAGTTGAAAAGTCAACTCACCCGAATGTATTCCAGCTTCAGGAACTCAGGCATGTCATAGTTCTTGACCACTCTAAAGAGAGTGGTGATAATGTCAGATGCTGCATAGCCCAGATCATATAGCTGTTTAAGGCCAACATATGCATCATCAATGTTTTCATTGAGGGTATGCTTGACAATGCTCAAAACCAGCAGTGGATGTGGCTGGTCACATACCTGCCACCAAAATCAAAACAGTCACAGATATATCAAGTTATTACTTTCTGACAGAGTCAAGGATTTGCATTCTTACCATGCTCAATGACAGTAACATAAGTTTATGGTACTCATGATGAGAATCAGCTCAGTTCAACAGTCTGGTAAGAATATAATCTCAACCTTGAAAACATTGTCCTGGTTGACAAACTGGAAACCACTATAAGTGGCTTGCAAATTGTTAAGAGCTTGCCTCATGTCTCCATCTGCTGTGAACACCACTGCCTCCAACCCTTCTGGAACATATGGTACCTTCCTCACCAAACTCAGAAGTATCAGGACCCAGCCTGAGCTACACAAAAGAACAGGTGATTCAAGAGGAAAATTTCAACAACATAAATAAATGAATCTGAGCTTAAATTTCCAAGGCTTACCTTCTCTGCTTCTACAACCCGGAGGAGGCGGTCCAATATCTCATGTTCTGTGAGCCGTGCAAAACGCACAACTGCACACCGACTCTGGATGGGTTCAATGATCTTGGATGAGAGATTGCAAGCCAATGCAAAACGTGTAGTGTTGGAATATATTTCCATAGTCCTCCGAAGAGCCTGCTGTGCTCCTCCTGTCATACTGCAAAACTCAAATGCTGCGCTCAATGAGACTAGGCTATCATTACCGAGAAAACCAAGAAAAACACACACCACCCTCAAAACTCAATTTCCTTTCAGATGCCACACCTGTCAGCCTCATCCAGGAGGACAATTTTGTGGCGTCCTGGTGGCAATGTGACTTTCTTCTGTGCAAACATCTTGATTTTGTTGCGCACCACATCTATACCTCTACATGACAAATTGGCAATGCCCCCCATCTGCCCACTTCAGTCTTAGTATCCCTGACATACACATAACATCAACATCTGCATCTGCATCAGCACTGACTTATCTCAAGGGAAACCAACTGACAGGGGTAAATTGGACATCAGAAGAACCTGTCATCAGAAGCATTGAGCTCGAGTACTGCCTCTTTGAAGTTGGGGCCTAGCAGCTCATGTGCTAGGGCTAGTATGCTTGTGGTCTTGCCAGTGCCAGGTGGTCCCTGTTTCTAGCTGGTCAAAAAGAAACTCCACACTACTATTCGCAGAATCTTCATAGAGCAAGACGGCTGTGAGCCTTTTCCTACAGCAGAAGAAAAATTCTCCAAGAGAAGCAGGTCCCAGTCACTTAATGGGGCAGTCATTTTCTCTCTCTTTAAGCAAGTTTGTGAACAAAAGTGGCAAGAAGGAGGATACAGAGAAGATGAGGTTAGGCATATTGCCGCCCTGTGCTATGACCTGTAGTCTTGCCACCACATCCTGGTTGCCCACAATGTCACTCACTCGATGTGGCCTATACTTCTCCACCCATGGAAGGTCGTAATCCTTTGCAAGTGAAGTAGCTGCCGTTGTTGCCATCTCCTTCTACTGCATATCAAACTCACGTACAAATCTTTAGACGTCTGCAAAAGCAAACTCCCAAATAGGCACAAAACACATACACATACACACGCACGCACGCACATTACCTTCAAATAGAGCATGGATAGTCTGTGCAAAAATCGAGTGAATCACATGAGGCAGATTGGTCACCGCATTCCAACAGATAGCGCGCCACTGAAACAAAGAAGAATTCTTTGGTCTCCTGTTTTCTTCCCTCCCGATTCTTTGCTGCTGCTCTCAAGAACCATGTCCGGAACCCTTCACTAACACAGTAATAGATTCAAGAGCTTCAAAAGTTTTCGAAACCGAAGAAGAACGAAAGCAGAAACCGCGACCAAGAAGAAGAAGACGAAGAAGTAGAAGAGCATGCAAGGTTTAGGGTTCATGTATTTTGAGCACCAAACCCTAATCAGAACTTTGTGTGCAGAACAAAAAGGGCGGGAAAATTTAATCAGTTTTTCCATAGCTCAAGGCCATCGTTCTCTATCCAAAGATTCTTTGGTAAAATGATGAACGAGAAATTGATGAACGCTTTGTTGAAAGGAAGGCAAGCAAAGAATTGATAATAAAATGCTCCATAATGCAAGCAATGATTTAGATATCTTTTGATGCTAATAAGCTCCACAATTATGCAACCAAGGATTTAACCATTCTTTTGATGCTAAGCTCCACACTGCATGCAGTGGGTTTGAGGTCTTTGATGTTAAGCTCCACAATGCCAGCAATGGTTTAGACATTCTTTTGGGTCTAAGCTCCACAATATGCAAGCAATGATTTGAGATCTGTGATGTTAAGCTCCACAGTGCAAGTAGTGATTTCTGATCTTTGATGTTAAGCTCCACAGTGCAAGTAGTGATTTCTGCTCTTTGATGTTAAGCTCCACAATGCAAGCAATGAATTATGCAAACAAATGATTTAGACATCTTTTGATGCTAAACTCTACGATGCAAGATGTGATTTGAGATCTCTGATGTTAAGCTCCACAATGCAAGCACTGATTTATGAAGACAATGATTTAGACATCTTTTGATGCTAAACTCCACAATGCAAGCAGTGATTTGAGATCTCTGATGTTAAGCTCCACAATCCAAACAATGAATTAGACATCTTTTGATGATATTTTGATGTTAAGCTCCATTATGCAAGCAATGGTTCAAGATCTTTGATGTTAAGCTCCACTACGAAAGCAAGGATTTGTGATCTTTGATGGTATGCTCCACAATGTGTGCAATGATTTAATGTCTTTGTTAAGATCCCAAATGCAAGCAATGATTTAATAATGTCTTTGGCATTCAGCTCCACAATGCAAGCAATTGTTTGTCATCTTTGATATTAAGCTTCATAAGGCAAGCAATGGTTTCAACATCTCTGAGCACTGTTATTCTCTGCTTGTGATGAAAATGATATGGAAATGCTCAAAATTGATGCTCCTCTCGTTTGTGCTTGAGTTGGAAGGAACAATTTAAAACGAGAATAATAGAGATTTAAAAAAATAATGAATGTGCAACACTTTCGCATGTATTTGCACAATCATGCTTACAATAACTTTAGTCTTCACTTTGTGTTCAGAATACAAAATGTGAAGTATATTGCTCATTGTTTCAATTTGAAGCTTAAGACTACTTTCACACATCTATTCCACAATTCTGCTATCATAGATATTATTTGCTTGAGATGAAGATGAAATGAAATACCTGAAATCAATAATTGCCTCTCTTGCTCCTTTTTCAGTGCTTGAAATCAATGCTTCTCTTGCTCCTGTTCAATGATGCTTGAAATCAATTTGCTTCTCTTGCTCAGGTTCAACAATACTTGAAATCAACAATGTTTTAATTGGAAGGTTAAGAAGACTTAGACTGGAACCACATAAGACTGTTCCAAAGAATCTGCTACTTTCTTTCACACATGTACTATGCAATGGGTATGTGAGATGCTAGTAGTAGTAATATAAGAGTGAGGAAACTGATGATAGCAATAGTGAGGAGATTTGATGGAAGACATGAAGCTTCAAGCATGCATTCTTACTGTAGCAACTGGGAGGCGAATGATGGATAGAGGAGGAAGCATGAATCCACTCTGAATTTTGCGTTCTTCTGCAAACCCCCAAAACCCTAACCCTAAGATCCCCCTACACCGTAACTTCTTCCGGATTGTGTAGAGAAGTCGAAGTCGAGTGGGAGAGAGAGAGAGGATTTCGAGCTGCACATTCTTTTTGTGAATCGTCTTGGGTTAGGGGAAAATATGGCGGGATTCAGAAAAACAGTACAAGCTTTGATGCCTGTGTTGTCGGCTAAGCACTCGTCTTCTTTGATCGGCAGTTGGCGAGCATTTTCATCGCACAGCGCTTCATTCTGCTGCCCATCAACAGACACCGACCCTTGTTGCCCTTCATCAACAGTTTTGCAGCAAGCTGTCTTGGACTTCAAGCTGGCGGCATCCTCTTCACATCAAAGACATGTAACGTCTATTGCGGGGGTTCTTGACCACGCGTCGTCGGAGCTTCGGCAACTGACGGGACTGGTTTCTGAAGATCAGATTATGGCGTCGTTGAGTCCCATGGGGTGGCCTTCAAGCTTTCTGGTACAGAACGGTAAGGTGGTTTCTTTGCTTTGAGCTCTCCTGAATTGCGACTTTCTAAACCTAAAATGGTGAACCTCGAAGCTTTCAAGCTTTTGATGATGGTTGTGATTTACAAGGTTCAAGCAGCACATTAGGGTTATTGACTCTTAACATCAAGTTGGCAATGGTGTGCATGTGCAGTCTTATGTCCAAGTCTCCAGCAAGCAACCAGGTAAAGAATCCTCCACTTATTCTCATTGCATTTTGTCTAAGACTGGTGGTGTTGCCTGGCTTCAAAATATTGTTTTTCTTCTCCCACACTCATTTAACACAATCCTCCACTTATTCTCATCACATTTTGTCTAAGACTGGTGGTGTTGCCTGGCTTCAAATACTGTTTTTTTCAGTTTACACAATACAGAGAAGCAGATAGATTACTGCTTGATTGAAGAAGCACTGATTGTGGCTTTCATGTGTGGAGCAGCCCAATCCTGATGTCCACAAAGCGCACTTACCATCCCAGCACTCTGAAGCGCAAGCGGAAACATGGCTACTTGGCAAGGTAATCTGTCAAGATCTATGTTTAGACTGCCAAAACAACAGGAAATCGTGCTGGAAGAGGTACAGATTATCAAAATTTTAGTACAATTTAGAGTTTCTCATTATATCCCTGGAGTGAGTTTTGAGTCAAAACTGCCAAATCTTCTCAAGCATGTCTGAGAATTCCTGATCTTCTGCAGATCCTTCTTTGCCAAGTTGAGAGTGGGGCTTTAGGGTTTTGGTTATGGCAATTCCAAAACCATTGAACTGTGCTTGTGATGTGTGCAGGAAGGAGACAGTTGGTGGTCGCAAAGTGCTTGCACGCCGACTCGCCAAGGGCCGTAGAAGGCTCTCTGCATAGAATCAGAAACAGCCGCACCTTTTCCTATCATTGTTCTGTGCTGAAACTTGGGAACTCTGCTGAGTTGATTCTCTTCTGCATGTAATGGCAATGGCGATAATGCCAGTAAGGATACCAGGACCGTAGGTGTAATGATCCAAATCCTTGTTTACACCCCTTGTTGCCTTTCTTTTAATACATCTGACCAAAACTGGTGGTTGATTCCCTGTACACTCTTGACAAAGGGTACACTTTGGTCTGAAGCAGGAATATAGGTATTCAAGAGGAAAACTAGGTCAGGAGGCAGAAGGGAGGAAACTAGCTTGATTAACTTCTTGATTTCTATTCTAGCATCAACCCCCTAGGATATGAGTGTCAAGAAAATTAGTTGCTGACAAAGTGAAGATTATTCCAGAAGTTAAACAATGGAGACTTATTTGATTCCAATGGGTTGTGGGATTGTTTCTCTTTTCAAGTTGATCTTCTTCATTGCCACCATTTTAATGTCACAATAATTTTGATCCTCAAGTGCATGTTTCTTTGAATATGATTCTAATGACAACCAGAACTTGTGCTTGTAAAATCATATGCCTGCAATCTCATCTTCTAGCAAGCTTCTTCTTCAAGCTTGCTTGCACACTGCTATGCTGCAATTGTGGCAGAAACCATTCCTTTCTTGTTGGAGGAAGAAGAAGCTCAAGATTAATTACTTACATCTGCTGAGAAAGCTGGGTTCTACTTTTTTTACCTTCAGAATCTCTGCATGTGCCACAGAAGCTGCATGATCAGACAACATCTGAAAGCAAGCTATCGATGCTGTATGTTGTGGGACCCAGAAAATTTCTGTGTCTTCATCTGTCTGCCAATTGCTTTCGCGAGTAGATTGGTGACAGTCGTAGTTTCACAGCCCCAATAAGCGCAAAGTTCGTGGCAGAGAAGATCACCCCAAATTCCTTTATCCATCTCGCATGGTACCCATCATCATGATGATCGTCACCACCCAACAGACATTTGCTCGCACGTTCTGCACTGAAGGAGTTCTTCACCGGAAATCACCATTCTTATCGAGAGATTTTCACCACACCCAAATGACGGCGATTTCTCAATGAGTAATCACTCTCTTGAATCTCTCAGATTTTCTGCGATGTCCCTCAACCATCATTGTTGAAGAAGACCCAAGAGCTTGGACCCAATGGATTGTATGCTAAGAATGCTGCCAATGAGCAGCAACAGCAATGTAGTCGCTCTTGGATGGTCTACATTTTCAAAAATCTTCGTCGCAAGGAAGAGCTTGGGTGTAAGTTGCAGTGATTTGCAGTGTGGGTTTGGCTATGGCAGCAGCAGACTGAATTCATCATCCCTTGCTTTTGCAAACTTCTTGTCATCAAGGAATTCCAGATTTGCTGCTGCTGCAAATTCTAGAGCTTCATCAAGCTTACAGCAGAATCAGGCTATGCTGGATCAGCAGGAGAGTACAAGCTTGCTGAGCACAGACAGGAGGAGGAGAGAAGAAGAAGTGGACGAAGTTGTGGCGGAGACTGGGGTGGTGATCATTGGAGCTGGGTTGTCGGGATTAGCAGCTGCCAGACACTGTGCCAAAGAGGGAGTTCCATTCGTGCTGCTGGAAAGCTCGGATGGAGTTGGAGGTCGAGTGCGAACTGATGTGTGCCAAGGGTTTTTGCTCGACAGGGGTTTCCAGATCTTCATCTCCGCGTACCCCGAAGCATCCGAGGTTCTAGACTATGCAGCTCTTGACCTCAAGGAGTTTTATGCCGGAGCTTTGGTGTGGCTTGACGGAGAGTTTCATCGAGTTGCAGATCCGTTTCGGCATTTCACAGATGGGGTAGCATCTCTGGGGAATCCCATCGGCACGGCCATGGACAAGGTGCTGGTGGGAATTGTCAGACTGCGAGCTTCTTTGAAACCCATCAGTGCAATCTTGTTGTCTTCAGAAGAGACGACGATTCTGGAGAGACTTGGGAAAGAGGGATTCTCACAGCAGATGGTGGATCGCTTCTTTCGTCCTTTCTTCGGTGGTATCTTCTTCGACAGGGAGCTGCAAACCACTTCTCGACTGTTTGAGTTTGTTTTCAAGTGTCTTGCATTGGGCTCCAACACGCTCCCAGCTGTTGGCATTGGTGCAATTCCTCAGCAACTTGCAGATCAGCTTCCTGCAGGATCAATTCTGCTGAACTCAAGAGTTGCAGAATTGATTGAAGATGAAGATGGCATCCTTCGCAGTGCCGCATTACAGAATGGGAAAGTCTTTCGTGCCAAGTATGGCATGCTCATTGCTACAGAAGGTCCAAAGGCAGCAAGACTCCTGGGAAGCAGGATCACGGATACATCGGCATCATCACCATCATCAGCAGCAGCAGCAGCAGCATCGTCATCTTCTTCATCTTCCATCACAAAACCTCCGAGGAGTACAGTTTGCTTGTACTTCGCAGCAGATTCGACTCCTATCAATGAGCCTGTTCTGCTTCTCAATGGATCAAAGGAAGGGATTGTAAACAACATGTTT